>Ga0224506_10000058_pt1 | contig 118078 bp, 101 predicted proteins | sample SF_Jan12_sed_USG_2_FD_169108 | JGI IMG/M metagenome (GOLD analysis project Ga0224506, IMG submission 169108) | Sediment microbial communities from San Francisco Bay, California, United States - SF_Jan12_sed_USGS_8_1 | ecosystem: Environmental > Aquatic > Marine > Sediment | place: USA...
GCTTCGTCATAACCTTGAAAACTTCAAAAAGCGTCTCAAGGCTCTTGAAGAAAAGGTCGCAAAAGAAGGCATTATTCTCAGTGATTCACAGATAGCCGCACTTGAAAAGAAAAAGCACGATGACGAAGCCTGTGGCGAGATTGAGACGATTCATCCAGGCTATCTTGGCTCACAAGATACGTTTTATGTTGGTAATTTGAAGGTAGTGTTCAAAAATCTGTGTCATTCCTTTACTATTAATGCACGAGCATTAAGGAGTGACTTATGTCCGATCAACCTTTTGATTTCAATGAAGCCCTGAAGCAATTACAGGCAGGAAAAGATTTAACCGGTAAAGACGGTATTTTAATGCCGTTGATAAAACAGCTTACCGAAGCGGCGATAACCGCTGATTTAGATCACCACCTTGATAGTAATGATGAGCCAAACCGTAAAAATGGAAAAGGCTCAAAGACTATAAAGACAGGTTCTGGAAGTTTCGAATTGAATGCACCAAGAGATCGTGCTGGCACTTTTGAACCTCAGCTCATCAAAAAGAATCAAACACAACTGACACCTGAAGTTGACCGGAAAATATTTTCCCTGTTTAGTCATGGCATGAGCTATCGGGATATTAAATATCACATCCATGACATGTACGGTATCGAGGTGGCTACTGGCACCATCACCGCAATTACAGACCAGTTAATACCGGAACTGGAGGCGTGGAAACAAAGACCATTAAACAGTGTTTATCCCATCGGCTGGATGGACGCTGTTCATTATAAAGTTCGTGAAGAAAGTCTTGTCTGGACACCCATTTTATGGATTTCATAAAAAGATAATAAAAACAGAAGTTTGTCTTGTTAGTTAGTAAATCATAAATACCTAATATATGCTTTTTATTTTATTTTGTTAAGATGGGTGTCCAGACAAGTCACAGACCTGATTAATGTTAAGATGGGTGTCCAGTCAAGTCACAGACCTGATTAATAAGTGAGTCTATGAAGTGTTGCGTAATTCGACCTGCCATGAGGATAGTATATCAAGTTTTATAGACTCCCTCTCACTTTGGAGAGGGATGGAGTGAGGGGAGTCGCAAATTAAAAGTCCAAACTGAAATGATTTGTCCAAACTTACACATCTGGACGACAGGATGCTGACATGGACCCATAATTCGACTCACAGCAAGCACATTTCAAGAGGTAACCAGTCATGATTAAATGGATAGCTTTCGTATTAAGTCTACTCTTCAGTAGCCAGGTACTAACAGAAAGCCTGAGCGGGCAGTTTGAATGGTTACCTGATCGTCGTAAAGATCAGTTCCCAACTGAATCTGCACACCTGTTTGTTCCATTGCCTTATAGTTATCCCGGTATCGGGGAAGGATTTTTCCTGATTGGCTATGGCTCCAATCTTGGTGGTACGACGATGGATGGTGTTGTCATTGGCGTTACTGGTGATGCCACCGGCAATGTGGTGCAATTTGATGAGATTCCGATTATTGAAGATACGTTATTGATGCATATTTATTTGCAAGAAATTGATCGCGCTGTAGTCAACAACTATGAAATTCGTGGTATGGATGACAGTAGTGCATTTAATTTGCTGGATGTAACCCGTGCTGATGAAAGCCGGTTTCAACTGCAGTATACGATGGAACAACGGCGGATTAATTTCTACCTGACACACTACGCTCATGATTTTGAAATTGATTTAATACGTGATGAAGAGGGTGTGGTTCTTCAGGATTTTAGCCCGAATTATGCTGGCTCAACTGAAAGTACGCAGTTGGCTGTGAAACTTGATTTTACTGACGACTACCTTGATCCAAGGCGTGGTTTTAAATTTGAATTAACCTATATGGATGCGCCGCCGGTTTCAGCTAACGATCCGGATTATTACAAGCTGGATTATGATTTTCAGTTTTATATTCCCTTTTTTAGCAATGATGTCGTAGTCATGAATTATTATCAGTCGGATGCGCATGTGCGTGAGGCTGGCAATACTAATGCGGCAGATATTATCTCGGAACTTGGATTAAACTGTGGAGCAGATCCGGATTGTTTAACAATACAAAACCAGCTTGTGCAGAACACAATTAATGATCGGGCCAATGGTAGTGCAACATCACTGGGTGGGCTAGAGCGTCTGCGTTCTTATCCACAGAGTCGTTTTCAGGGAGGTCACATGGCATTCGTTGGAGTCGAGTATCGCTGGAATATGGCGGACGAAGAGACACCGTTTGATTATTTTATCTGGAAAGATGTGCGTACCGGCAAGCAGATTGCGTTCTTTGCTGAAATAGGTACCGTGTCAGAAACATCGGATGAAATCTGGAATGAAACCCGTTCATCTGTCGGTGTTGGTTTCAGATTGGTTACTGCATCAGGTTCAGTATATCGAGCAGATATTGCATCTGGCGAGGAGGGCAGTGAAATGTCAGTGTTCTTCTTTTATCCATGGTAGAAAAATAGTGAAAACGTTACTCCCGTTATATTTATTACTTTTTATAGGTTTAGCTGTGAGACCAACTTTATCTACAGCAGGGGAATGGGGGCTAGGCGCAGCCATCGCTTATTATCAGCCACCACATAACGGTGTTGAGAGCGAGTCAATCAGTTTACCGTTTGTTAGTTATCAAAGTGAGCGACTCAATATTAATTTACGTGCATTCTCTTACCGTTTATTCAAATTTGATGAGATGCAAATTTCGTTAGAAGGAGAAATTCGACTTGAAGGTTATGATCCGGATGGCAACATTGCATTAACAGGCATGGAGAAGCGTAATCCTTCTCTTGATGCAGGAGTCAGTGTTGCTCGCAACGATGCATGGGGAGAGATGATATTCATGATCCTGGCAGATATGACTGAAACTCACGAAGGCTATGAAGCAAGGCTGCTATACCAGATTCCTTACAGATTAAAACGTCTGATCTTTATATCTGCAGTAGGTGTTGGTTGGCTGGATAATGCGCTGGTGGATTACTATTATGGAGTACGGCTAGATGAAGTGAGCAGTACGCGCAGTTATTATGCCGGACTTTCCACGACGAATACATTTGTTGAGCTATCGATAGGTTACGACATCAGTGACAGCTTGGAGTTCTCGGCAGGATTGAAAGTTATGCATCTTGGTAAAAGTATTGAAGCCAGTCCAATTGTGGATAAAAAGTATGACACGAGTGCTATTAGCTCGCTGCAATACAGATTTTGAGTTTTGAGGTATCGAGAAAAACATTGTAATAACTGGTAGAGGATAATTTATTATGACTGATGCAATAAAACATTACCGCCATCCTGTTGCTTTTTATTTTCTGGCAACACTGATTCCCTGGGTGTTCTGGTTTGCTGCTGGCTATGTAAGTCATCTTCAACCAGAAAAATCATTTTATAATGATCTGGTCAGTGTGTTCGGGTTAATCGGTTTGATAAGTCCGGTGATAGTTGCCGCTTGGCTAATGCTGAAAGACACGCATCTCAGAGGTGATTTTTTAAAGCGCCTATTTAGTTTTAAATCAATCAGGCCGGTTTATCTTTTTCTAACATGTCTTCTCATGCTAGCCAGTATCTTACTGGCGCAGTTAGTTTCACTATTGTTTGGTTACAGTAGTGAGCAATTTGTTATTACGGGTCATTTTACTTTTTCATCGGGCGTGTTTCCAGTGTGGGCATTATTAATTATTGCCCCGCTGCTTGAGGAACTGGCATGGCACTCATATGGTACGGACTGCCTGAGAAGCCGGTTTAACCTGTTCAAAACTTCAATAATATTCTCACTGTTCTGGGGAGTGTGGCATATCCCGTTATCTTTTATTGATAATTATTATCATAGCAATATTGTAGAAACGGGATGGGTGCACGGTGTGAATTTTCTGGTGAGTGTTTTCCCGTTTGTTTTGATAATGAACTGGCTATATTACAAAACAGGAAGGAATATTATGGTGGCTGTTATATTCCATATTACCGCTGGATTTTTTAACGAAATATTTGCAACCCACCCGGACAGCAAGATTATTCAAACGGCTTTGTTAATTTTGTTTGCAGTTTATATTGTTATGAATGACAGAGATTTCTTTTTCAAACGGGAATATTCGTAAACACAATCTGTAGTAGATGAGATGCAACGTGCTATTACATAAGAAAACATTAATGAGGCTAACGTTATGGAAAAATTTTGGTTGTACACAGCAAATACTATAGGAATAATCGTGCTGGCACTGTTAATATGGTGGCTGGTATCAACATTTTTGCTATAAATTGTAAACCTTATGGAACCTGAGATTACCCTGTTTTCTGTCATTATGTTGCTGGGCGCAGCCCATGGCTTGTTTCTGGCATTAGCACTGATCAATACCAGAGCCAGAAATGGGACAGGTCATTTTTTTCTTGCCTTGTTAACACTGACGTTTGCTATCGATCTGGGACATGAGTTTTTATACCAGTCGAATTATTTACTCAACGTATTGGTACTAGCCTTTGTCGATCCGGTCATCAATTTACTATATGGACCTTCATTTTATTTATATGTTCGTGTATTAACCGATGTAAGTGCTTTTAAATTAACTGGTAAAAGGTGGTTACATTTTTTACCAATTGGCATAGGCATTACTATTTGTGTGATGCTTCCTGAGCTTGATGCTGAGCAATTTAAAAAACTGTTTTATGCGGATCAAGTTGCGAGTGGTAAGGATGAGAAAGTAGTACTGTCAACCATTAGCGGTATCGCGATGGCCTCAATTATTTCTATCGGCATTTATTTGGTATTAAGCATCAATCGTCTGGTTCGTCATGCGAGAGCGATCCGGCAACAGTTTTCATCGATTGAGCGAATCAATCTTAACTGGCTGAGAAATCTTTTGGTTGCGATATCGATACTTTATTTTGTCCTGATATTTGGTGGCTTCTTTTCGCAAATTTTTGGGTTAGATGAAAACTTCAATAATCTTCTTTACCTGATGATTGTCGCTGCTATTTACTCGATGGGCTATCTGGGATTTCGTCAGCCGGTGATATTTACCCAATCTGAAGTTGACGCGGGTAAAAATTCAGAAGCGATATTACCAACAACAGAAGATGAAGAAACCATTGTCGTGCTGGGTAATGCTAGCAAGTATAAAACATCATCACTTGATGCCGACATGAGTGCTGCATTACGAGTGGAATTGCAGCGTCATATGGAAACTGAAAACCCACATCTGGATAGCAAGTTAACATTATCTCAACTGGCGAAGCAGCTAGGTATTTCTTCAAACTACCTTTCACAGGTTATCAATGAACAATTCGAAAAGAACTTTTTTGATTTTATTAATGGCTACCGTGTAGAAGAAGCTAAACGAATGCTTGCTGATTCGGCAAATGTAGATTCTAATATTATTAGTATTGCTTATGATTCGGGTTTTAATTCAAAGTCTGCTTTTTATACGGCATTCAAAAGGTATGTGGGTAGCACTCCGATAAAATACAGGGCATCTTTGGCTTAGTGTGCAGAGTTCTGAGTAAGTGTAGGGAGATCAAAAGGAGCATAATAGATAAAAGTCAAAGGCGTCGCTGGTTGACCGAAGTACTTTAATTAGGTTGTCTTAGAAATAGGCATCACTAGATTTACATAATTATCTTATCTTAAGTTAGGACACTGTAAATAATTCTGTGTAACTGGCTTAGTTAAATATAATCAGTTAAACGTTCTTCAAATTCAATCATAAACCGATTCAACGCAGGTTTCCAATTTCTAATGGGCAGAGTCCATTTTTTGGAAGCGTGTTGTGTTGCCAAATAAATCACTTTTTTAGCAGAATCATCAGTTGGAAATAGCTTTCGTTTTTTAATGGCTTTTCGAATCACGCTGTTTAACGATTCGATAGCATTGGTGGTATTAATGCCAGAAATATGACTACTTCGGCCATTAATAGGTCACAAACACCATTGAAGGTTAAGTCGGTTACAGCCACTATAAGCTTATAAATAAAAAAGCCCGACATATGTCAGGCTTTTTTTGAAGCTGATTTTAAAAATATGTTTTAAATATTCTTAAATAGCCATTAACGCTTAACTGTTAGCGGCATTCTTTTTCCAACCGATATACATCGGTACAGTCTGTTGGTATTTTTTATATTCTGGCAATGCATCAAGCAGATCTTTTTCTTCCAGCAGCGTTCCAATAAAAACGTAACCTGTACAGCCTAGTGCAAATACCAGGTGTGCGATTGTCATTGTCGGTGCTGCCCAAAGTCCAATTATTAATCCAACATAAAGTGGGTGACGCATGTGACGGTATAACCAGGGAGTTTTAAATGGCAAAGCGGTATACGGTTGACCTCTGAACTGAAGCCATACCTGGCGCAAGCCAAACAAGTCAAAGTGATTTAACTGGAATGTTGCCAAAAACAGGATAGCCCAGCCAATGGTAAACAGGCCGTAAGTTATTGCCACCAGAGTAGGGTCAGTGATTTGCCAGATAACACCACCAAGTGGTTGCCAGTAATACACGATGGCGGCGAGAATGATCGTTGAGGCGAGTACGTAGGTGCTGCGCTCAGCAGGCTCTGGAATGATTTGTGTCCAGAGGCGTTTGAATGCCGGTCTTGCCATGATGCTGTGTTGTAGTGCAAATACAGCCAGTAAGCCGATGTCTATTAATAATGCTTCTGTTAAATTTACTGGTGCCAGTGTATCGAGTGATGGACTGACCAGGATGTTGCCAATAAATAAGATCGCATAGTTAAATACGACAAAAAACAGACTGTAGGCAATGACGCCGTAACTGAGTAATATTGATTTTTTAAACATGGTAAATCTCCTTTAAGCTTATTGCGTTGGTTAGCTGGCAGCATAAGCCAGGTTACAGAAGACCTCGGTGAGGATGCTGTTAATTTCTTTGATATATCGTTTCAAGTTATGTTTTGCTTGTGACATTTCACTCTCCCTGTTGCGAAATCAAATACCAACCAATGAGGCATTAAAGCCAAGGCTGGTCATTTTATCTAGAATGTTAATTGCTCGTGTCTGGCTGGCGTTATAAGCTACCATAATCAGACTAGGAACTCGTTGATTGCGATCGAATTTAACTACGCCAGCAATCTTTTTAATCTGACTGGCAATTTCACTAAATTCAATATCATTCAATGAGTTCTTTGTATAAATCATGACATCTGTCGTTTGTGTGTTCATTTTTCTTCTCCGGTAATGAATGTTAATAACGTCTTGCGACCTTGAAGAAAAGTTTAGGCGTGAAGTGCTTTTAAAAATACTCTCAATTGTGTAGTATCTAACTACAGAAAATGGAGTAACGTACTACTCATAATGAACTTACGGGGCATTTTCAGCCTTGGGGATGGATTTAATGGAATATGGCCAGTTTTGTCCGATTGCAAAAGCCACTGAAATTCTTGGAGAAAAGTGGACTATTTTAATTGTGCGAGAGCTGATAATGGGCAGCACGCGCTTCAATGATTTGCAGCGTGGTCTTAGTTTAATTTCTCCCACGCTGTTGTCGAAACGCCTTGAATCATTGACAGAGCAGGGGCTGATTTTAAAAAAGAAAATTCCCGGTCAGAAAAGCTATGAGTATTTTGCGACAGAATCCTGTAAAGAGTTATTGCCTGTTATTATCAATTTGGGTGAATGGGGTATGCGCTGGGCAAGATCGAATCTGACAGAAAAAGATTATGATGTCGAATTACTCATGCTCTATTTAAAGCGCAGTGTTATCCCTGAAAAGCTGATAGGCACTGAAACCGTTATTCGATTTAAATTCACAGACATTAAAGAATACCCTGACTGGTGGCTGGTTGTAGCTAACAATGAACTTGATGTTTGTGTGAAAGACCCGGGCAAGGATGTCGATGTTTACTTTACATCGACCGTAAGAACACTGGCGGATATCTGGATGGGCGATTGCAGTTATAAAAAAGCTCAGAGTCAGGGGCTTATGAAAATTGTCGGGAATAAACAGTTAACCAATAATATTACTTCATGGCTGGCAAACAGTATTTTTGCTGGCTTGCCGCCAGCGAGTGAGATTTAAGTTTGAAATTAAGCAGTTTTATTTAACATGAAAAAACAAAGCTTGTTCTGGGTAGACTAAAGAAATTTCTAGGGAAAGTTTTTCAGTGTAAATAATTCTCATTTGTTACCTGCATGGACGCAGTCTTGTCTGGACACCCATTTTATGGATTTCATAAAAAGATAATAAAAACAGCCGTTTGTCTTGTTAGTTAGTAAATCATAAATACCTAATATATGCTTTTCATTTTATTTTGTTAAGATGGGTGTCCAGACAAGTCGGAAGAGAATAATATCAATCGAAATTCCTTGGAGGCCATGCTTCTAAAGGTTTAGGTAAAACGAGCAATGTAATTATCATGTCATGTTGATTTGAATAAATTTTCATTTCTTGAATATCCATATCGCGTTCAGCATGCTCAAACCAAATATTTGCTGCTATGTTTGCTCCATTGCGTTCATCAAATATCAATGTGTTGGCAGCAAGAGATTTTTCAGGAATTGGGATAATGTTACTACGTGTTTTAAAAAAGGCCCCTGCCTTAAAAGCAGCTTTACTTGACCAAGCCCAATTCATAAAACCATCATTCGAAATTATTAATACAGCTTTTATATCTGTGTAGTCTAACCATTTTAATATAGATGCTATCATTGAAACACCATACCGGTCAGCACAATGACTAAATAGATCCATGTTTATTCTTGAAGTGACTTGCTTGCGATAATCATCAAGAGGCATTAATAAATACGAAGCGAACTGATCGGCCTGTGCTTCAATGTCTTTCTCAGCATCTGACCAGTTAAGCATATCGTTCTCATTACATTGAAATGAGTCCTTTTGTGTCCGATGAAGTAGATAGTGACCTAGCTCGTGCGCTTGTGTGAATCTTATTCGTCCTGATGATAATGTATTGTTATAAAGTAGTTTCCATTTGTCTTTACTATCATTGGAGAATAAGCAGCCAACAAAATTCTTTATATCCGCTGCTTGAATTTCTGTAATTTCGCTACCTAAATCAAATTGCTTCCCACATTGAAGAGCAAGATCTTTGACATCAACTGGAAATCTTTTATTTATATTGTCAGCACTGTATGCCTCAAGAATACGCGATAGTCTATTTGCCGTACTTTTGGGAGACAATTTACCGGTCTTCATGTTTTCTTTTTAAATGTTTCCATGATTTTTTTGAGCTGTTCCTTATCATCTGGTTCAAGCTTTTTATAACTTCGAAAAAAAGCTTCATCTAAATGCTGTTCTTCAGGGGCCTCAAAATCCTGTTCGATTAAGTATGCTGCTGTAATACCTAGCGCATCAGCAAGAGTAGTTAACTTCTCTGCTGATGGGCTTCTTTCTTCACGGTTCTCTAGTTCCCATATATAGCTTTTACTAATATTGGTAATTGTCGCCAACTGCTCAAGAGTCATTTTTTTCTCTTTTCGAAGCGCTCGGAGTTTGTCACCAAGGCGAGATGCCATATATAAACCTCGTTAATAAATATAATAAGAGAATATACCACTATATCGAAAATAAAGTTTGACAATGATGGTCTTTTAACCGAATATACTCAATAAGTTCGATATATAGGAAAATAATTATCGAAATATAAGTAAAGATAGAGAAGAAATAAACATGAAGACACTTTTACATGAAGATTTGCGGTTGATTGGACTTCAGTTGGATAAGAATATTTTTCCTCGAGTCTTAAATGGTGGTGTTGTCATGCCCAGCAAGACTGCCATTCCTTCGATAATTATGGGCGAGGTAAGTAACGATGAAAGACGAAAAAGACAGAAACGACCCGAAACCAGACAAGGGCAAAGGCCCCCCAGATGGCAAGGGGAAACCAGAGGACGCAGGAAGACCAGTGGAGCCACACAGGTCATCAGCTCAAGTATTCATGAAAAATACATGGATGAACTCGTCAGTCTAAAAGAGGCGTATCCAGGGATGAAAATATGGGAACAAAAGGATGGGATGTGGCTGTTATGCCAAAGTGCATTAATACCTAATGCATTACACAGAGCGATATTTTTATGTGGCATCCCGTTTGACCCGAGAAAAAGGGTGCGAAGTTGGGGTTTTTGGAATGAGGGCGTATGGATCGGACCTAGGCACACAAATATGCCCGATGGTTCAATTTGTGCATTTGAGCCATCCGATGGTACGTGGTTGCCGGGTGATTCAATTATAAAGTTACTAGATATCTATACTTTGTGGGCAGTACGGCACCTGCACTTACAGGTATTAAATCGCTGGCCTGGTGCACAAGTAGCGCACCATGCTTATGAAAGACTTTCGGAATTAAAAGAAGACGAGCTTTGTGGTTGTGGGTCTTTTACTAAAAAATATGGTGAGTGTTGTCGGCCTAATGACCTCAGGAGAGACCGAGTTGCTGATGCAACTAAATTTATATTTGATGGCGGGGCAGATCGTAAACCACCAGAAGATGTAATGCGATTTATAGATGAGAAAGATACCCCACCATTATTGTAAACAACTTAAGGGGTCAGAGCCCTTAAACTCGTTGGGTTTCCTTCGTTAACCCAATCTACAAAAAAATGCATGCTTTAGAATTTGATTTATCCCTCCCCATTTAACCAAGCCGAGGAAGGCGCAATATGGACGGGGCTTTCTGCGAGGATGTTTGAGCGAATGCTTTTTTCGCGAGTTCCGCAGTAGCCGTCGATATTGCGACTGACGAGGGGACTCTCATTGCTTTTTAATGAGAGCTTGATTAACGGGGCGGCTCTCTTTTGGTTACTTTTCTATAGCTGTAGATAGAAAAGTGACTAGCTGTCGGTCTACCACCGACGCCTTTGATTTTGATCTTAAGAATTGTTGGGGTTCGTTCCTCACCCCAACCTACAAAACTATTTACACAAACAAAAAAGCCCAACACAAGTCGGGCTTCCTCACAAAAAGTTAAAACTAAAAACTTTTAACTTTTCAAATAACCATCAATAACCTCAGCCGCACCACGTCCTTCATTAATCCCCCAAACCACCAGCGACTGACCACGACGACAATCGCCCGCCGTAAATACACCTTTTACGCTAGTCGCGTAATTGCCGTATTCCGCTTTATAGTTTGAGCGATCATCTGTATCAACACCTAATGCTTCACTGATGTAATGCTCTGGCCCAAGAAAGCCCATTGCGAGTAACACTAAATCAGCAGGCCAGACTTTTTCTGAACCAGCGATTTCTTTCATGTTCCAACGACCTGTTTCTTCGTCCGCTTCCCATTCAACTTCTACTGAGGTTACAGACTTCACGTTGCCGTTGCCATCATCACTGAAGTTTTTGCTCAGTTTGCAGTAAGTACGTGGGTCTTCGCCTTGTACTTTTTCTGCTTCTGCGTGACCGTAATCAACGCGGTAGATGTGCGGCCATGCTGGCCATGGATTATTTTCTGCACGTTCTGCTGGCGGTGTTGGCATTAACTCGAAGTTAACCACTGACTTGCAGCCGTGACGCAGAGCGGTACCGATACAATCGGTACCGGTATCACCACCACCGATAACAACCACATTTTTATCTTTAGCAGAAATGTAATTGCCGTCTGCTAAATTCGAATCTAATAAACTTTTTGTGTTCGCTGTCAGGTATTCCATGGCGAAATGAACACCGTTTAAATCACGGCCTTCAACCGCTAAATCACGCGGTGTTGTTGCGCCGGTTGCTAATAACAGTGCATCGTTATTCGTCATCACTTCTTTAACATCGACATTGTTACCAACATCAGCGTTTACTTCAAATTGGATGCCAGCTTCGCGCATTAAATCAACACGGCGATCGATAACGGCTTTTTCAAGCTTCATGTTGGGGATGCCGTACATTAACAGGCCACCGATACGGTCAGCACGTTCGTAAACAGTGACGTCATGGCCAGCTTCATTTAATTGTTCTGCTGCGGCTAAACCGGCAGGGCCTGAGCCGACGATAGCGACTTTTTTACCGGAACGTGAGGCTGATTTTTTTGCTGTGATCCAGCCTTCGTCAAAGGCGCGGTCAACGATAGCGCATTCGATATTTTTAATGGTAACCGCCGGCTCAATCACACCCAGTACACAAGCGCCTTCACAGGGAGCAGGGCAGACGCGGCCAGTGAATTCAGGGAAGTTGTTGGTAGAGTGCAGACGTTCGTTAGCATCTTGCCAGCGATTGTTATAAACCAGATCGTTCCATTCTGGAATTAAGTTATCAACCGGGCAGCCATCATTTGACTGACAGAACGGAATGCCACAATCCATACAACGTGCACCCTGAGTGTTCAGCTGTGCTTCGTCATGTGCGGTGTAAATTTCGCCGTAGTCTTTCAGGCGTTCAGTCACATCGCGGTATGGCGCTGTCTTACGTTCAAATTCTTTAAAGCCTGTTACTTTACCCATTTCTTCTTAAACCTTTCTTAAAAAGTTTTTTCCGCGAATGAACGCGAATGTACGCAAATTTAATGATGGTATATCTCTTAAATATAATTCAATTAGTAATTATATTTTTTTTGCGTTTATTCGCGTGTATTTGCGGACCTCTTTGTTTGTATAGTTTTGCTATTCAATCAACTAAGCAGCCGCCGCCTTTTTCTTCTGCTCTTCAAGTACACGCTTGTAATCGGTTGGCATGACTTTGACGAACTGGCTTAATGCGCTGTCCCAGTCATTCAACAGACGTTTTGCTACGTCTGAATCAGTGTACTTCAGGTGCTTTTCGATCATTTCTTTCAGTTCGGCAATGTCTTCATCGGCAGAAACGGTTTCCAGCTCAACCATGCCCATATTGCACTTGGTGGCCAGATCGCCAGCGTGATCCCAGATGTAAGCCACACCACCACTCATACCGGCAGCAAAGTTACGGCCAATAGAACCCAGTACCGCAATACGGCCACCGGTCATGTATTCACAACCGTGATCGCCAATGCCTTCAACCACGGCTTTGGCGCCGGAGTTACGTACGCAGAAACGCTCGGCGGCAATACCGCGGAAGTAGGCTTCGCCACTGGTTGCGCCGTATAAGCAGACGTTACCGACGATGATGTTTTCTTCGGCTACAAACGAGCTGTTTTTAGCTGGGTAAACCACCACGCGACCGCCGGATAATCCTTTACCGACGTAATCGTTGGCATCGCCTTCCACTTCAATGCTGATACCTTTAGCCAGGAACGCGCCGAGTGACTGACCGGCAGAACCGTTTAGTTTGATGTTGATGGTGTCATCTGGCAGCATCGCTGCGCCGTATTTTTTCGATACTTCATTAGACAGCATGGTACCGACAACGCGGTTGATGTTAATTACCGGCAATTCAATATTCACTTTGTTGCCGTTCTCAAGCGCGTCTTTAGCCAGTTTGATAATCTCGTTATCTAAGGCCAGTTCCAGTGCATGGTCCTGCTTGATCGTCTGATGTACTTCAACATTGGCATGTGGTTTTTCGGCAGGCGTTAACAGCATGCTTAAATCGATACCGCTTTGTTTCCAGTGCTCAGAGTTTGTTGCTGCTTGTAGGCAATCGACCCGGCCAATCATTTCATTGATGCTACGGAATCCCAGCTCGGCCATGATCTGACGCATATCTTCCGCCACCATAAACAGGTAGTTAACGATGTGCTCTGGCTTGCCTTTGAATTTCTTACGCAGTTCTTTGTCCTGTGTCGCGATACCGACCGGGCAGGTGTTTAAGTGACACTTGCGCATCATCACACAACCCAGAGTAATCAGCGGCGCAGTTGCAAAGCCGTATTCTTCTGCGCCTAACAGCGCAGCAATCGCAACATCACGACCGGTTTTCATCTGGCCGTCAGTTTGAATCACAACGCGTGAGCGCAGGTCATTCATCACCAGAGTTTGATGAGTTTCGGCAACACCTAATTCCCATGGCAAACCTGCGTGCTTGATAGAAGTAATTGGTGATGCACCGGTGCCGCCGTCATGGCCGGCGATAACAATGTGATCCGCGTGTGCTTTGGTAACACCTGATGCAATTGTACCGACGCCGTTCTCTGCTACTAATTTCACCGAGATACGGGCTGCGCGGTTGGCGTTTTTCAAGTCGTGAATTAGCTGGGCTAAATCTTCGATTGAATATATATCGTGATGCGGTGGTGGCGAGATTAAACCAACACCCGGTGTTGAGTGACGCAGACGCGCAATCAAATCATCAACTTTAGTACCCGGCAGCTCACCACCTTCACCCGGCTTTGCGCCCTGTGATACTTTGATCTGGATCTCGTCAGCATTGGTTAAGTAATCTATCGTCACACCGAAACGACCGGAAGCGACCTGCTTGATCGCAGAGCGACGTGAGTCGCCATTGGCTTCTGGTGTCCAGCGCGCTGCATCTTCACCACCTTCACCGGTGTTTGATTTGCCGCCCATACGGTTCATCGCAATCGCTAGTGACTCGTGTGACTCAGGTGAAATAGAACCAAAGCTCATGGCGCCGGTTGCAAAACGTTTAACAATTTCTTTAGCGGATTCCACTTCAGAAATATCAATCGCACCGCCGTTAGCCGATGTGTTGAATTCAAGCATACCGCGCAGAGTACATTTAGCGGTATCTTCATTGGCCATTTTTGCAAAGCGTTCGTAAACACTTTTATCGCCGGTACGGGCTGCTTGTTGCAGGTTAGAAATGCTCTGTGGGTTCCACATGTGGGCATCACCTTTGGAGCGCCAGTGCATATCACCCTGATTAGGTAAGACGGCCACATTGGCTTGGCGTTCTGCGTAACCTAAATCGTGACGACGCAGCGACTCTTCAGCCAGGACGTCAAAGTTAACGCCTTTAATGCGGCTGGCTGTGCCTTCGAAACAGCGTGCAATGACGTCTTCGGCTAAACCAACGGCTTCAAAAATTTGTGCTGATTTATATGATTGCAGCGTGGAGATACCCATTTTTGCAAAAACTTTAAACATGCCTTTACCAACTGATTTGCGGTAACCTTCAACGATTTTTTCGTCGCTGTCGTGAACGCCGTCGTTCAGCAGGCCTTTACGCGATGCATCCCACAGTGCTTCAAAAGCCAGGTACGGATTGATGGCATCGATGCCGTAACCGGTTAGCAGGCAGTGGTGATGAACTTCGCGGGCTTCACCGGATTCTAAAATCAGACCGATCCGGGTCCGGCAATGTTTGTTAACCAGGTGACTGTGAACCGCACCGGTTGCCAGCAATGCACTGACTGGTACGCGTTCTGCGCTGATCTTACGGTCTGACATAATGACCAGGCTGTGGCCATCGTCGATCGCCTGTTCGGCTTCTGCACAGATACGATCAATCGCTTTAGCAAGACCGGCAGCACCTTCTGACTTGGCATACGTCATGTCGATGGTCTGAGTGGTCCAGCCACGGTAATCCATGTGTTTCAGTGCTGCCAGCTCTTCGTTAGTCAGAATCGGGTGTGGCAGTAATAAACGGTGTGCGTGTTGTTCGGTGGCTTGCAGAATGTTTTTCTCCGGGCCAACATAACACTGTAATGACATCACCACTTCTTCACGAATCGAGTCAATCGCCGGGTTGGTAACCTGTGCGAATAACTGCTTGAAGTAGTCGTAAATCATCCGGGATTTGTCAGACATGCAGGCTAATGCGGCATCGTTACCCATTGAACCGACCGGATCACGGCCTTCTTTAACCAGTGGCATTAACATGAATTGCATGGTTTCAGAGGTGTAACCAAATGCGCGCATGCGTTGCAGTAAATCATCCTGATTAAAACCGTGAGCCTGTTTAGCAGGCTCCAGCTGAGACAGCGAGATACGCTGGTCTGATAACCACTGATGATAAGGCTGTTTCTTTGCGAACTCGTGTTTCAGTTCTTCATCTGGAATCATGCGACCTTTATCGAAATCGATCAGGAACATTTTACCCGGCTGCAGACGGCCTTTGAATTTAACGTTGTCAGAATCAACCGGTAATACACCGACTTCTGATGCCATGATCACACGGTCATCGTGAGTCAGGTAATAACGGCTTGGGCGCAGACCGTTACGGTCAAGTGTTGCGCCGATATAACGGCCATCGGTAAAGACGATAGAAGCCGGGCCATCCCAGGGCTCCATCAGTGCAGACTGGTATTCATAGAAAGCACGCTTTTCTTCTGACATGCTGGCGTCGTTCTGCCAGGCTTCAGGTACCATCATCATCACCGCTTCCTGCAGACTGCGGCCACCCATTAATAAGAATTCTAAAACGTTATCGAAGCTGCCTGAATCAGATACTTCTGCTTCTATAACCGGCAGCACGCGTTTGATATCATCACCAAACAGTTCGCTTTCTGCCGTGCCTTCACGTGCGGTCATCCAGTTGGCATTACCTAAACGCGTGTTGATCTCACCGTTGTGACTCATAAAACGCTTAGGCTGCGCACGGTCCCAAGAGGGGAAGGTATTGGTCGAGAAACGTGAATGCACCATCGCCAGATGTGAAGTGTAATCTTCAGCATTCAGGTCAGTGTAGAACGGCATCATCTGATCCGGGTTAAGCATGCCTTTGTAGACGATAACTTTGGTCGATAACGAACAGAAGTAGAACAGATCAGCTTGTTTCAGGCTTTGATTGCCACGGATCGTGTGCGCGGCATCTTTACGCAGGATATACAGTTTGCGCTCAAAATCTTCGGTATTAATGCCATCGGCGGCAGCAACAAATAATTGCTCCATATGTGGCATCGCATGACGGGCCGTCGCACCGATATCGGCTTTGATCGGGTCAACCGGCAGTTCACGCCAGCCTATTAGCTTCTGGCCGGAGGCTTCGATTAACTCATTAACCAGTTTTTTACACTGAGCGCGCTCTGTTTCATCGACCGGTAAAAACACGTTACCGGCGGCATACTGACCTTTTGCTGGCAAGTCGACAGCAAACGTTTCTTTCGCAACACGAGTTAAAAAGGCATAAGGCAGGCCAGTCATGATACCGGCACCGTCACCGGTATTGGTTTCGCAGCCGCAAGCGCCACGGTGTTCCATACGACGCAGAATATGATCGGCATCTAACACGATCTGGTGACTGGGCTCACCTTTTATGTGCGCAACAAAACCGACTCCGCAGTTCTCTGTTTCGTTAGCAGGATCGTATAAACCGTGCTTTTTTGGAAGACGATATTGATTAAAAACCGTGTTTTTTTCGCTCATAACTGCCTCTGAATACCTGAGGAATGCTCAGGTATCGTAAAAATTCTTTAACTTTGACTGCTTTGGCCGGTCATTTAGCCGATGATTCGACCCAAATCTGGCGATTTAACCCCCAGATTAAAGGGCAGGACATTTTACAGGAAGCGACGCTTAAAAAAAAGCTAAGGGCAAGGATATTAGGGCCGGATAAAATAACGGCAGTGAGGCTGCTGCTATCAGATTAACGCTTTACTGTTGTTTTATCGCGTTTTGAACCGATTTCATGTCTTTAGGCCAGGGTTTTTGCTGTCGAATATAGTCCGGCAAGCCTTTAATGGCGGCTTTAGCCGCGGCTTTAGACGGGTATTGCCCGTAAAGAATGACGTGCCAGTCTTTATTACCCAGATGGCTGGGGAAATAGGCCACTTTGTTGTTTAAACGGTGCTGTTTAATAAAGTCGAGTAGGGTTTCTGGCTGATGCCCACCCAGTATTTGTAAACTCCAGCGACTGGATGGCTGCTTTAACAGCCATGACGGGGCCAAGGCACCAGCATCGATAAAGGAACGGGTGACTTGATCAAGCGGCTGTCGGGCAGGCTTGATTATTGGCTGCGATAAAACCGGCGACTGGATTACCGGTTTCGCTTTATCTGCTGTGGTTGTCTGTTTCTCTGTTGTAGCGGCTTTGTCGATGACGGTGCTGGCAACGGCGCTTGTAGCTGGCTTTATTGCTACTGGTGCGATGCTGTCGGTTTGTTCTGGTACGGTGTCTGCCAGCGGCGTTGCGGTCACAGCAGCTGCGATTTCATTGGCGCTTGTCAGTGGCGTGTTGTCGGCTGTCGGCACGCTTAGCTTTGGCGTCAGTTTAGCCAGTGTCTCTGGCTTGGGTTGTTGTTTTACCGCCATGTTGTTATTGGCAGGGCTGAACAGCTTATCAACAGCCGATTGTGAGCTGAGCGGAATCTCGGCTGGCAGGCTGGGTTCTAAAGCAGGCGAAGACGGTTTTAACAACAGGCTGTTGTAGATGATGGCGGCAATAAAAAGTGCTGCGGCAAGAATAATCAGTGGCTTTTTGGCTTTTTTCTCAGCGGGGATATGGTCTTCATGCAGATTTTTTTTCTGGTTTAATAGTTCGGCAGCATAGACCATAGTATGCTCCGGGTTACCGTTTGCCGCATTGTAGATATTGGTAATATCTTTGTCGCTGAACGGGCTGGCATCGCGGAAGCCGGCAGCCGTCAGTCGATGCATTAAAAAACTGCGGGTATTGCTGACATTCAGCATGGGCAGTTCAATCATATAATACTGGTTGTGATTGATGATGCCGTAACGGTCGAGATTTTTTTCAAGACTCAGGTCGCCCAGTAACAGCAGCTTTAATTGTACCTGCTGGTTGCTGTCTTTCTTCTGGCTGGCGTACTTAATCAGTTCGCGTAATTCATTTTCTGGCAGCTTCTCGGCATCGTTTATTATCAGTACCGGTTGCTGGCCGCGATACATGATGTCCTGAATCCGCCCTTCAAGCTGCTGAATACTTTCGGCATTATTATTGACGGCGGCTTTATTCAGAATGGATGAAACTGCGTCGTTAGCTACGGCGGTAGCATTAAAAAAATAAAGCGCGGGATGTTCGCTGATAATTAGGCTGTTAGCCAGACAGTTTTTGCCGCTGCCTTTAGAGCCCTGAATAATCATTAATAAATGACTGAATTGCAGGTGATGCGAGACTGTGTCGCGTGTCTGTTTTAAGGCATCGAAGTCATAAAGGTTTTCTGCGGTCGGCGATTTGCTAAAAGGCTGCTGTATTAGCTTCATGCCTAGCAGGGTTTCTGGTTGCAGATCTTTCGGGTTAAGAGCGTCCATAATTTTATTGTTTTTTTGACTGACTGAATTTAAGGAATCAGATTTATCATTGATAATTGTCTGGGATTGAATATACGCTCATATTCAACAATTGCAAAACGGTCTGTCATGCCGGCTATATAATCAGCAACGCCACGTATATTACCGTTTTCGCCTTCTTTCTCAAACAGTGAGCGGCAATGTTGCTGTGCCTCTGGTGGCAGTATTCGCAGATCCTGAATAAAAACATCAAATAGGGCAGTGATGGTCTGCGATGCTTTAATGCTCATGCGGTGAACGCGATAGTGGCGGTACAGTGTCTTGAACATAAATTGTTTTAATTCACTGGCCTGTTGTGCCAGTTCATCGCTGAATGCAATCAGTGGCCCGTTCTGCTGGCGCACTTCATCGGCTGATTGCGGGCTGGCCTGCAGAATGTTTTTGCGGCTGTTTTCAATCAGGTTGACCACCATATGGCTGATCATCCGGCGGATGATTTCATGGGTCAGGATACGCTGGTTCTGATCCGGGTATTTTTTTATTACGTGGTCATATTGCTGGCGAAATAAGCTGGCTTCCATCATTTCTTCGAAACTGAGCAAACCATAGCGCAGGCCATCGTCAATATCGTGATTGCTATAGGCGATTTCATCGGCCAGATTGGTCAGCTGAGCTTCCAGCGACGGCTGGGTATTCGTTAAAAAACGTTCGCCGACATCGCCGAGTTTTTTCGCATTTTTTAATGAGCAATGTTTGAGAATGCCTTCACGGGATTCAAAGGTCAGGTTGATGCCTTTGTAATCGGCATAGCGCTGTTCAAGGCTGTCAACAATGCGCAGCGACTGCAGGTTGTGTTCAAAGCCGCCATAGTCTTTCATGCATTTGTTTAGCGCGGTTTGGCCGGCATGACCAAACGGCGTGTGGCCTAAATCATGCGATAAGGCAATGGCTTCAGTGAGGTCTTCATTCAACTGTAGTTCGCGGGCAATTGAACGGGCAATTTGTGCGACTTCAATCGAATGGGTTAAACGGGTGCGAAACAGATCACCTTCGTGATTAACAAAAACCTGAGTTTTATATTCCAGTCTGCGGAATGCGGCGCTGTGAATAATACGGTCGCGATCACGCTGATATAGTGTGCGATGACTCGGCGCTTTTTCATCATATAACTGGCCACGACTGGTGGCATCACTGCAGGCATAGGGAGCGAGTATAAGATGAGCATTCTGGGGCATGGTGTTTTTGTCCGCCTAACAGTAACTGCAGTTTATGCAGTCGGTGAGCAGCTGATCGTCATAATCATCTGTAATATAGGCGTCGCCAATGGCGTGCAGTAAAATAAAACGAATTTTTCCATCCTGAACTTTTTTGTCAACCGCCATCAGTTTTTTAAAGCCTTTGGCAGTCAGTGCTTCAGGAGCATGTATCGGCAGTCGGGCTGTTTCCAGCAGGTGCCTGATTTCGGTCACCGCATCTTCATTAATATTACCCATTTTGCAGGATAAAATAGCCGCCATCATCATACCGGTAGCGACCGCTTCGCCGTGTAACCATTCGCCATAACCCATGCCGGTTTCAATCGCGTGACCGAAAGTGTGGCCAAGGTTAAGCAATGCGCGCTGGCCTTTTTCTTTTTCGTCGGCAGAAACCACATCGGCTTTGTTCTGGCATGAGCGTTCAATCGCATAAGCAAGAGCGACCGGGTCACGATGCAACAAGGCTTTCATGTGTTCTTTAAGCCAGCTATGAAATTCAGTATCACGAATCAGTCCGTATTTGATGACTTCGGCAATGCCGGAACTGAGCTGACGGTCTTCTAAAGTGTTGAGTGTGTTGGTGTCTGCGATAACGGCTTTGGGCTGGTAAAAAGCACCGATCATGTTTTTACCGGCAGGGTGATTAACCGCAGTTTTTCCGCCGACCGATGAATCAACCTGAGACAGTAAGGTGGTGGGAATTTGGATTAAGCTGACACCGCGCTGGTAGGTGGCAGCGGCGAAGCCGGTGATGTCACCAATCACACCGCCGCCGAGTGCGATCAGCGTGGTGTCACGGTCAAACTGATTGCTGAGCAGGGCGTCGTAAATGAGATTGAGTGTTTCTAGGTTTTTAAACTGCTCACCATCAGGCAGAATCACCACGTCGTGTTTGATCGATCCCAGGTGTTGTTTAACCTGCTGCAGATAAAGCGGTGCAACGGTTTCATTGGTCACAATCAGCGCGCTGTTACCAGCGATATGCTGAGTTAATAAATCGGCCTGATTCAGAAGGTCAGTGCCAATATAGATAGGGTAGCTACGGTCGCCAAGCTCAACATTTAAGGTCTTCATAAAAGCCAGTTTATTCATTAATGGTTAAGATAAAGTCTCATTATAAACTGAAACAGGCCCGAAATAGCCTGTTAATCTGCCTTTTTAAGCAAACAATGCTGAAAATAGGCGGTGGCTGATGCCGCTTGTGCGGTTCAGCTCAAAGGATTCTGTCGGGCCTGTAATTCGATGATCTGATTGATAATCGCCTGCACTGAATGCTTACCGGTATCAATCACATGATCGGCAGTTTGCAGGTAAAAGGCTTCTCTTTCCTGCATGATCTGGCGTAATTTTTTTTCCGGATCGGTACCTTGTAGTAGCGGGCGATTACGGTCTTTGCGGGTGCGCCGCAATAAATGTTTGATATCGGCCTGCAGGTAAATCACCAGACCCCGGTTGATCAGGTGCTGGCGGTTATCTTCTCTGATAACCGCACCGCCGCCGGTGGCCAGTACGATATTGTGCTTGCTGGTCAGCTCATCAATGATCTCGGCCTCGCGTTTACGGAAACCCTGTTCGCCTTCTTTTTCAAAAATCAGCGGAATATCGACACCGGTATGGTTTTCAATCTCATGATCGCTGTCGATAAAGGTCAGTGACAGTTTTTGAGCCAAAACACGTCCGACAGTGGTTTTGCCGGCACCCATCGGGCCGATCAGGAAAATATTGGTGGATTTCATAGCTTAAGTTAAGTGATTAATTGCAGCTGATTATATGCCATATACAGGGCTAGAAACAAAACAGTCACCTATTGGTGACTGTTTTTGGGTGTTTGTAAATAATTATACTGAAGCTTAGATACAAGTATTGGTCGCAGCAGGTACAGTTGCAGTGGTCTCATCTTTGAAGTCAATATGGCTTCCATCCCATATGATGGTTGTTTGTGTTGTGGAACAAAAGTTAGTAGTTGAGCAGGTAGCTGATCCGTTGTAATTACCATCACCTGCATCGTGTAAACCAAATCCTGTTATTATTTTATCATTGGCTGATATAAAGACACCGTCATCATCAACGTCAAAAAATGGCTCTGGTAGATCAATAAAACCATTAACAAAACCTTCTGTGTTAGCAAATGCAGCCGTTGTATCTGCATCGTCGAAAATACCATTGCCATTACTATCTCTAAAACTTTCTTCTCCGAAAGTATAGGCTACGATTCTTACGCAGTTGTCTAAAGGTCTGTTTTCAATAGCAGAAGTCCCCCATTGAACGGTACATGTCCCAGTGCTGTCTGTAATACACGAGCTAATTCCGTCAGGGAACTGCCCCCATTCAAGTGCGAAATTGATTGTGGCATTTGAAACCGGAATGCCATTTCTATCAAATGCATGAGCTACTAGGGTGTTAGTGCCGTGAGTAAAGGTTTGTGTGTTATCTGGGTCAATCAGAGTCATAGCCCAGCCATCTTCAAAAGTTAATCTAAAATTCTCTATTGCAGGTATTCCTGTTGCCGCAGTTATACCACCGGCAGTATTACCATCACTAAACGCCGGGTTGTCGCCAATATCACCACAGGCGGATTGCAGCAATGCTGCGATAAGTGCCAGTGTGATTGATATTTGTTTTTTCATTGTTGACTCCTGTTTGCAGCCGGTGGCAAACAAATGTTCTTAATTCTGTCAGTTTGGTGCCATAAAAATTAACCGCTGTGTTTATCAGCAGCGGTTAATCGATTAGTTAGAGTTCGAGTGTGTCTTTTAATACCTTAGGCGTTACAAAGATTAACAACTCGTTTTTCTCTTTTTCTTCCAGCGTGTGGCGGAATAAGCCACCGATCAGAGGCAGTTCGCCAAGGAAGGGGACTTTGTCTTCTTCGTTACGGGCTACAGATTCGTAGATACCACCGAGTACCACCGTTTCGCCGTTATTGACCAGTACCTGAGTACTGACTTCGCGGGTATCAATACTCGGAATATTGGCAAATATTTCACCAACCGAATCTTTGTTGATTTGTAAATCAAGGATAATGCGGTCATCCGGTGTGATTTGTGGCGTAACTTTTATTGCCAGTACTGCTTTTTTGAACGATACCTGAGTCGCACCGCTTGAAGTGGCGGATAAGTACGGCACTTCAACACCTTGCTCGATGAAAGCCTCTTTTCTGTCGGCGGTTATAACACGAGGGCTGGAGATGATTTCGCCGGCATTTTCTTCATGCAAGGCAGACAGTTCCAGATCGACCAGACTGTTCTGGCCTAAAATAGCCAGCGAGAAGGCACCGCTTGGATTAAGCACCGGCATATTGACATTAAGTCGATCAGGTATGCCGCCCAGTGTAACCGGATTAATAGGGTCGCCATTAGCCAAATTATTAAGGCCACTGTCTACGACACTGTTAGTGCCGTTGATAGAACCACTGGTTGTGGTCAGTGTGTTGCCACTGGCATCAACATTGTTTTGACCGAAGCGGGTTCCAAATTCTTCTTTGAATTTTTCATTGGCAATAACAATACGGGACTCGACCAGTACCTGCTTAACCGGTACATCGAGTCGGGTCAGTACGCGGCGTACTTCCGCCAGTGAGCTTTCGGTATCTTTCACCATTATGGAGTTGGTGCGTTCATCAATCAGTACATAGCCGCGCTTGGTGAGCAAACTCTGCTCATCTTTAAAGAGTTTTTCAAGTTCAGATACTTTGGCAAAGTTGATGGTGAAGAAAGCAGTTTGTAAAGGTGCCAGTTCCGTCACTGCCTGTTGAGACTCAAGGTCGATTTTTTCTTGAGCTGTGATTTCTTCGCTCGGTGCAATCAGCATGACTGTGCCGGTTTCACGTTTCGCCAGACCTTTTGATTTTAGAATAATGTCCAGTGCCTGATCCCACGGAACATTTTTCAGTCGCAGTGTCAGATTGCCGGTGACCGTATCACTGACTACGACGTTGAGGTTGGTGAAGTCTGCAATCAGCTGCAACACAGCGCGGATTGGAATGTCCTGGAAATTAAGCGAGAGTCGCTCGCCGACATAACCAAATTTTTCTTTCTTCTTGTCTTCCAGTTCCTCTTTTGAAATTTGTTTAAGCTCAATCGTAACGATATTGTCAGATTGATAAACCAGATGTTCGAAATTATTATTAATCGGTAATATTTCAATCCGGGTAGCGCCATCCTGCTCAAAACTGTCAATGGTTTTTGCTGGTGTTGCAAAGTCGAGTACATCCAGACGCTGGCGCAATGAATCCGGTAGTTTTGAATTTGGGAAATTAATAACAATTTTGCCAAATTCTTCAGTTACATCCATTGGCAGGTTGGCATGACTCAGCGCAATGATAACTCGGCCTTCACCGCGTTCACCGCGACGAAAATCAATTTTGCGAATCCCACGCCCAGTCGCAGTAAACCGTTGTGTGTCTTCTATGGTGCTGCTGCCACTGCTGGTGCTGTCTTTAGCATCGCTATAGATGGCTGAGGCTTCAGTAGAACCTTGTGTATCAAGAGTAATATAAACCTGGTTGCCATCGGCTTGCACTTGATAAGGCACGATCTCAGTCAGGTTTAAAATAACACGGGTACGATTTTTTGCGGTAATGGCAGTAACCGATTGTGCTATGCCGACACCAATGGGTTCGGTGCGTTTGGGTAATTTGCTGATGGTGTTGGCAAAATCGAAGGCGATACGGGCAGGGTTGTCGATGGTGAAGCTCAGCGGAGCGTCTACTGTGCGATCTGTGCCAAGAATAATCTGCACCCGGTTGCCGGATAAAGTGGCATAGCGGACGGATTCAATCGATGCCAGTGCTGCCGCTGCGGCTTGTTGACTGGCTACTGCCGCAAATAGTAAAGCAAAGGCTAAGCCTGTTTTTATTATCTTGTAACTGTGTTTTGCGTTTATGAATGTGTTATTCATAATAAACTCCTGAAATTAGTCATTACCAAGGGCAAGTGATGCTTTGCGTTCGATGTAACCACCGAGCCCGTCGGCGACTATTTCTAAAAATTCAATTGAATTCTCAGTGATGAGAACAATTTGACCTTCATTTTGTCCTGCGTAATTCCCGGGCAGAACTCTGTGCACTACATTAGTAGGGTCTTTAATCAGCCCCCATTTGATGTTGTTTTGTTCCAGCAGTCCCACCATCCGTAAAGTATCAAGCGGAAATCCTTCAAGCTGTTCTTTGGGGCGGGTGATATTGGGTCTGAGCGCGTTGGTGGCAACCGCTTCGTCAATGCTTTGAGAGACTTCTTGTTGAAACGGGTCTCTTAAATCAGATGCTGAATAAATAAAATTCTTATATGGTTTGAACTGTGGTATGGGTTTTACCGTGCCCTGATGTTTGGACTTAACGGAGTTAATGTAGGCGTTAAGGTCATCGTGGTTCTGTGAACAGCCCGATAAAAGTGCGCCACACAGAGCCAGTAAAGCAAGTGAAGATGCTGGGTGGTTTTGCAGGAAAATCATAATTTTCCTCCTGATGACTCTTCAAGATACTGATAAGTGATGACGGTTAAATCCATTACCATTTTCACACTTTCTCGGGTTTTGCTCTTAAGAGTATCCTGAGGCTGTATTTTTATGTCCTGTAGGGTAACGATACGTGGCAGTGCTGCGACGCCGCTGACAAAATTAGCAAACTGGTGGTAACGACCACTGACTTTGAGTTTAATCGGGTATTCGGAATAAAATTCTTTTGATACCAGTTTGTCGGGTTTGAAATATTCAATTTCCAGACCTGCAGCAATACCAGTTTGAGAAATATCTGTGAGCAGTGATTCGATTTCTGTTTTATCAGGCAGCTGTCTGAGCAGAGTACCAAATGATTTGCGCATGTCCTCTAATTGCTGGGTATATGCCTCCAGGTTGACTGCGGTTGCCTGTTTCTGATCATAGGACTGTCGCAGTGTTTGTTCCTGTTGCTTAAGCATCTCAATCTGTGTATTTAGCTTGGTTATTTTTAAAAAATAACCGGCTGTCAGCACGGCCAGAAAAATAAAGATAAGAGCCGCAATTTTTGCTGGTTTGGGTGCCGAGCCGATATTCTTCAGGTCATTAACGTCAATGTTATTGATTTTTTCGACTATATCACCGACGTCGATATTGTTGAGATCGGAAAATTTCATGCTTAACTCTCTCCTGCTTTCTGGTCAGGAGCTGATTGATTTACCTTGAGTACAAATTCAGCATTTCGGAATGATTTCTGTTTGGTTTCAATGTATTCAAGCCGCGGGTTTGCCATCCACTCAGAGGCATCGATATTTCTCATATAAGCTGAAACTCGGCCATTGGATTCGGCCAGGCCTTTGATGATCAGCTCATCTGCTTTTTGTTCCAAAGAGACCAGGGTGATTCCCTCCGGTACGGTGCGGACAATTTCATCAAAGATATGTACGATCTGCGGGCGCTTTTGCTGTAATGACTGGATGATGTCCATTCTGGCCAGCAGTTTACTTTTTGTTGTTTCCAGATCTTTGATTTCGTTTAGTTCGGTATCGAGTTTAGAGATTTCAGTATTTAACACATTGTTTCTGCGATTCTGATTATCCACAAAACCATTCATTTGGGTGTAAATCAGGAAAAAAACAGCTCCCGCGAACATGGCTGCTATCAGGGCGCTTTGTGAAAATTCTTTGGTCTGTTGTGCGCGCAGTTCTTCGCGCCATGGCAGCAGATTAATATGGGCCATCGTCAAAACTCCTTAATGCTAGTCCACAGGCAATCATCATTGATGGGGCATCATTACTTAACGTGGTCGGGTTAATTTTTGGTGACATGCTCATATTTGAAAACGGGTTTGCAATAATGGTTTTAATGCCTAATTGTTCTTCGATATGTTCATCAATGCCGGCGATTGATGCGCAGCCGCCTGCTAAGACAATTAGGTCGACATTGTCATGGTGGCCAGCGGTATAGAAAAACTGCAGAAAACGACTGACTTGCTGTGCCATTGTTTCTTTAAAGGGTTCGAGTACCTCAGGGATATAGTTATCTGGCAAACCGCCTTCTTTTTTAAGCCGGCCAGCTTCTTCATAAGACAGTGCGTAGCGACGCATAATTTCTTCGGTTAATTGCTTGCCACCAAAAGCCTGTTCACGGGTGTATATCAGGCTATTGTTAATGATGACATTAAGGCTGGTCATGGTGGCACCAATATCAATCACCGCAATGATGCTGTCGCTGGTGATGCCGGGAATTTTTTCGACCACCAATGGGGTAGAGGTTTCGATGGTATAAGCCTCTACATCGACGATTTTGGCCTCAAGGTTCGCCATCTCTAAGGCAGCGGTACGAATTTCAATATTTTCACTGCGTGATGCCGCGAGCAGAATATCGTTCATTTCAGGGGCTTTTTCAGAAGGCCCGATGATCTGAAAATCGAGGTTTATTTCATCTAATGGATAAGGGATATACTGATCGGCTTCGAGTTCGATCTGTTCTTCGAGTTCTTTGTCGTTGAGTGCGGCAGGCATCTGAATCGATTTGGTAATGACAGCAGAGCCAGCAACGGCAACGGCCGCAAATTTGGCTTTGGTATTAGCACGTTTCATGGCTTTTTTGATAGCTTCGGCAACCGCTTCAGGGTCCTGAATGGTTTTTTCAACCACAGCATCGGCTGGCAAGGGCTCTACAGCCTGAGCTTCGATTTTGTACTGGTCGCCATTTTTACTTAATTCCAGCAGCTTAATAGACGTAGAACTGATGTCTATTCCTAATAATGCAGCTTTTTTGCGTTTAAGAGAAAACACAAGCATCCCCTGTCCTAGTTTATGTTATGCCAATAACATGAGAATTTGGTTTAAATAGTAGCCGCAAGTTAAGAAAATTACTAGCCAATTCTTAAATTAATATCGCTTAAAGCCCGTTGAGGCACTATAATTTTCGGATATTTGGTAAATGACAGGGTCTAAACGAGCGTTATGCGTGGCTATATTAAGTTTATTAAACTGGGTTCGGCTGTATTTTTGACGGCCCTGGTGGTTGGTCTGTTGTCCGTTTTAGGGACTTATTTGTTTATTTCACCGTCATTACCATCGATTGAAGGATTAAGTGATGTAAAACTACAAGTTCCCCTGCGTATCTATAGTCAGGATGGGGCCTTAATCGGTGAGTTTGGTGAAAAAAGACGCTCACCCAAAGAGCTCGGTGAGATTCCATTACAGTTACGCCAGGCTTTTCTTTCTGCTGAGGACGACCGCTTTTATGAACATCCTGGTATTGACTATCAGGGCATTCTGCGTGCAGTTGGGCAGCTTGTTAAAACCGGTAAGCGGGGCCAGGGTGGTAGCACGATCACCATGCAGTTAGCCCGAAACTTTTATCTTAGTCCTGAGAAAACCTACGTCAGAAAGATCAAAGAGCTGTTTTTATCACTGAAAATAGAGAGTGAGCTGGAAAAAGACCAGATTCTTGAACTTTATCTCAATAAAATATATCTGGGTAATCGGGCCTATGGTGTGGCCGCCGCAGCGCAGGTTTATTATGGCAAACAATTAGCGGATCTTGATCTGGCGCAGATCGCGATGATTGCCGGTCTACCTAAAGCGCCCTCGCGTTATAACCCTATTATTAACCCGGACCGAGCAGTGCTGCGGCGAAATTATGTGTTAAAGCGAATGGTTAAGCTCGGTTATATCGACGAGGCAGATATGCGCTGGGCCAGAGTACAGCCTGTTACGGCGGGCTTGCATCAGTCACCGATCGACGTCAATGCACCTTATATTGCGGAAATGGTGCGTGCGGAACTGGTTGAACAGTATGGTAATGATGCCTACACCAATGGCTTAAAAGTGATTACCACGGTTGATAGCCGCTTACAAACAGCGGCGAATAACGCACTGGTGACGTCATTATTAGATTATGACGTGAGGCACGGCTATCGCGGCGTTGAAGCTCATTTTGACATTACTTATCAGCCGGAGGAGCTGGTCCAGCCCGTTATTAAAGAGAAGCGTCGCGGCACTTCATCTCTGGGAGGCGATATCGTGCGTTTACCAGAAACAGAAGGGTTGATTGATGAATTGATGCTGGGGCTAGGGCTGGTAGAGAAAGCAAGCGTTGATATGATGCTTGGAAAACCCGAAGTTAAGCTCTGGGAACAGGCTTATATGCAGGGCCAGTCTGAGGAATGGGATAAGCAGTTAAAGCCTTTCATCGAAGAGAATGGCCTGAAGGCGGCATTAGTGCTTGAAGTCAATGAGAAAAGTGCAAAAGTCTATTTGCGCGGAGACCGTATTATCGCACTGGACTGGGCCGGCATTGAATGGGCACGGCCCTATGAGACCGTCAATAAACAAGGGGTTGCTCCTAGCCGGGTCAGCGATGTGTTTGTTGAGGGTGATATCATCCGCATTCGCCGTGATAAAGAAGGTCACTGGCAGCTAAGTCAGATACCAGAAGTGGAAGGGTCGTTACTGGCGATAAATCCGAATGACGGCGGCATCAGGGCACTGATCGGTGGCTTTAATTTTACCCGCAGTAGCTTTAACCGGGTGTTGCAGGCGAAGAGACAGGCCGGCTCATCTTTCAAGCCGTTTATTTATTCTGCGGCGCTTGAAAAAGACTATACAGCGGCATCGATAATTAATGACGCACCGGTTGTATTCCATGATTCGGCACTGGAGGGTATGTGGAAGCCGGAGAATTACAGCGGAAAATTTTATGGCCCGACACGGTTTCGTAAAGCCTTAATGAAATCGAGAAACCTGGTGTCAATTCGGGTGCTACGATCAATCGGGGTGGGTTATGCTGCACGTTACGCTGAAAAATTTGGTTTTGATCGCAATTCGCTGCGTAAAGATCTGACGCTTGCGCTGGGCAGCTGTGAATTAACACCGCTTGAGCTGGGTACCGGTTTTTCAGTCATCGCTAACGGCGGTTATAAAGTAAAGCCATATTTTATCAAACGAATTATTGATATTGATTATCGTACGGTTTTTGAAGCCGATCCGGCAGTTGCCTGCGTTAGTTGTGCATTAACACAACAGACATCCGATCAGTTTATTTTTCAGCGCAGTGAAAATGCAGCCGAGCTGCCCGTTGAATTAAAATTAGATGATGAGCCAGAAGTAATGGGGCGCTTGCCTAAACAGGCAGAGCAAACTGTTGAAGGGCGCAATATTTATTTAATGAATTCCATATTAAGAGATGTGGTTAAGAAAGGCACAGCGCGCAGGGCCAGAGTGCTGGGTCGTAATGACCTGGCCGGCAAAACCGGTACCACCAATGATCAGCGCGACGCCTGGTTTAATGGCTTTATGCCGGATCTGGTAGCCACTACCTGGGTCGGCTTTGATCAGGTTAAATCGCTGGGGGCCAGAGAGACCGGCTCGCGTGCGGCCCTGCCTATGTGGATTGACTTTATGCGTGAGGCGTTAAAAGGCGTTCCAGAAAAACAACTGGAAAGACCTGAAGGTCTGCTTGAAGTCAGAATAAATGCAGATACTGGCGAGCTGGCAGCACCTGGAGATCCGCGTGCTATCTTTGAAACCTTCCGCAGTGAGCGTGCTCCTAAAGCCGGGCAGGTTTTGCCGACAGTACCAGCCGGCGATGGCGAGATGCCAGAGCATCTGTTTTAAAAAATATTTTTCGAAAATAACGCAAAGCGCAGTTATCTATTGTGTTTTGCGTTACAGGCATAAGTTGTTTTGCAGCGCCGGCTTATTCCCACTCCATTTCCCGGTAAACTTTCTGAATATTTTTTCGGCTTAAGTTATCTGCATTCAGCAAATAACTGAACGCTGACTGATCAACAGTTGCTATTTCGGAAATGTCGCGTTCATCGTCTATAAACGTGCGCACTTGTTGCCGCAGAAAACGTAAATAATCATAAGTGTCGTGAGTTGCTTTTTGAAGTGTAGTGGGCGCACCATGTCCCGGAATGATATGAGCAGGCTGAAGTGAGGCGATCGCTTCAAAAGCAGCAAGCCAGTTTTTGCTGTCTGAATGTTCGGCTAGGTTGAGCATGCGCTCAGTGTAGATGTTATCTCCGCTGAACAGTATCTTGCTTTGTGGTAGCCAGACATAGCTGTCGCCAGGGGTATGAGCTGGGCCTGAGAAATAGATTTCAAGCAGGGTGTTGCCGGATGAAAAAGTATAAGATGTATCGAATGTAATATCAGCAGTTTTGGCTACGGTATTTTTAAGAACTGATGCCCCTGCAGTATTGAGCATTCGTGTTTTCTGTTGGGAAAGTTGTTGGCGTTGTGCAGTAACTGTGCGCTTGCTGGAAATGATTTTTGCACCAAGAGTGCTGAAGTAGCTGTTACCAAACCAGCGATGATCCTGCGAACCGGTATTGATGACATACCGAATCGGTTGCTGAGTAACGGTCTTTATTGCCTGATGAAGTTTCATTGCGCCAGGGTAGCCACCACCGGAATCAATCAGAACAACGCCATCAGTGGTTATAATAAAACCAAAAGTGGCATTGTTACCAAGGTTTTCTGCGCTGCGATTCGTAAGCGGACCAACAATAGCCCAACTGTTTTCGCTAACCCTGACAACTTTAAGGGCGCTATCGGCATGTAACGAAAAGCTGTTTGAGAAGAACAAAATTATAAGGATCAGTCTTTTCATTATTGAGCTGTCCAGTTGCTTGGTGGGTATAAAAAACTCGGCTTAGCTTGCAGTTTAAACTAAGCCTGCCACAAAAGTACAATGAAGGTGTGTTATAGCAAGCCCAGTTGCTGTGCTTTTATCGCAGCCTGAGCCCGGGATGAAATATTGAGTTTGTCATAAAGACGTTTAATATGATCCATTATGGTATAGACGCTGAGATCGAGTTCAGTAGCAATTTCCTTGTTTTGCAGACCCTGTGCAATCATTTTAAGTATCTGATTTTGACGATCAGTCAGGTTGTTTTCGGGCTCCTTGTGATTATGAAAATAATTCATCATCATGCTGGCTACTTTGGGTGATAGCGGTGGCTCTCCCTTATTGATATTAAGCAGGCTTGATTTGAAGTTTTCTCGCGAACCACTTTTTATAATATAACCATCGGCACCGAGCTGGAGTGCTGAAAATATATTGTCGTGATCATCAAAAATAGTGGACATGACGCAGAGTGTTTGAGCATGCTTTTGTTTTATTGCTTTAAGGATTTCAAGGCCGGAGCCGTCTGGCAGGTTAATATCCAGTAGTGCGATAGTAAAGTTTTGATTTGCTAAGTGCTGTTGAGCTTCTTTGATGTCGTCGGCTTTAAAAATAATATGCCCGGGGAATGTCTCTTTTAAAATATCTGAAATCCAGTTCTGTATATCCGGCTGGTCTTCAAGTAATAAAATATTTAGTAGGCTCACAATTCAGGGTCCTGTTTGCTTGGAAATGATAACTTAAAACAAATATTATTACAGTTATCAGATACATGAGAATACCAGCTAATATGTCCGTGTAGAGCTTTACTGCGACGCTTAAGGTTGTTCAAGCCGGTGCCTTTTTTCCATTCTCTTATATCACTGTCGGAGTTGTCAGTGCAAAATTTTATAGTAAGAAAGTCTTTGTGACAGTATGCTGATAAAGTAATGTTACTGGCGCTGCCGTGTCTGAGCTCGTTTGATATCAGTTCGTTAAGCATTCTTTTAATGTGCAGAACAGCATCCGGTTTAAGTTCTGTAGCACTCAGGTTGTCTTCTATTTTCCAGATGATGTTTCTGTTTTTTTCATTAGCGCGCTCACTAAGCAGTTGCCGTTGACTGGCAAGTACCTCGTCCAGTGTCATGGACTGTTCGTGCTGAATAGAATAGACGATATCACGCAGAGTACTCATGCTGTCAGTCGCCAGTTCAACCAGTGATGGTTTTTTCAGGCTATGAATCAGTGTCATAAGTTTGGGTCCAAGTTCATCGTGCAGGTCACCCATAATGCGTTCGCGTTCCTTGTTGGTAGCAAGGTCAGTGTGATCAAAGGAGTCATAGCGATATTTATACAATTCAGCAATACCGGTTGCCAGGTTTATATCATCATAATTGAATAAGCGTGAGCCGTTATCTGCAAAGTTAAAAATAAGAGAACTCTGCTGGGTTATACCGGGAAGCTGTAATGTTAGGCCTGACTGAAGAATTTGTGGTGCAGGAGTCTCTTCGTAGCTTTCACACATATTCTGTGCTTTAAAAATATCTTTAAGCGTCTGCATAAGTGCCGAGTTGAGCTCGGATTTGTTTTTAATTGAGCTGATAGATACAACAATGTCAGGAAGATAGCTGGAGATTGTTGTGTCGGGTGCATGTGACAATGTTTTCCAAAGTTGTTGTCTTAGTGGAAAGTATATCCAGGCGATGATTATCATTGAGATAATGGCCGATGTTTTTTGCTCCAGATGAAATAAATAAATGAAGCTTATATCTAAAATTAAAATTAACAGGCCTGCAAAAAACCAGGTCCAGATGCTGAACCACCATTTGTCAATATTAAATAGTTTGTAACGATAGGTGCCGATAGCTATACCGATAAATATAAGATAAGAAAAAAACAGCGTTAGTGATATTCCAATATAGGGCTCGTGACCCAAAGATTGTGGCAGTATGTTAAACGCTATTATCATTCCTGTGCCGGTCTGCATGGCCAGGAAAAGCCACTTGAACTGGGCCATTTCAATGGCTTTTCCACGGGCCTTGTACCATTGCAAGGCAGCGAAAATCAAAGACAATGAATAAAGGATATTAAAATGGATGAGGTAGCTGTTCTTAGCGACTTCAATGGTTTGAGTGATCATATTGAGCCAGAATAATATCGGCAGCACGGTGATAACAATAATGGCTTTTTTACTGGCCAGTTGGATCGGGTAGAACAGCAGAAGACCCATAAGAAAGTAGGCATAAAAAAGTGCGCTGATCATCTGCAAAGGATGTGTGTACTGAAAGACAGCTGGATTAATGACGAGCTCACGAAAAAATGTAGTTTGTCCAATGATTATGTAAAGACAGAATGAAAACGCAGAGACAGAGAGTGCTTTAATAATGGTTTGATTTTTTTTAAACGTTGCCAGCATAATATGAAAAACAAATGCCAAAACAGCTAAAATTAATACGGAGAGATGTCCGATTCCGATGCTGTTTAATGGCCGGTAGGCATCAGGCTTTATGTGATAAATTTGTTTGTTATGGTCTTTAAGCCAGACACTTTCTGACGACAGAATCGTAAAAAGTTGTTTGTTTTCCTCTGTAAATACGTTGTAACTTTCAAAACTGTCGGTATCGGATGGTTCCGGGATTAGCATACCGCTGTGCAATAAAATGGATTGCTTGCTGTTACCGATTTCGGTGACATGCATTCCGGGTGTGAGGATCGAATGAGATGGCCCGTGCATACTGATGCTGTCGATTAACAGGCCGTTAAGCTGGTGTTTGGCAGAAAACGTAATGCCGAGCCACGGGCTGGCGTATGATAGCCACAGAAAGACTGAAGCAAGCGTCAGACTGAATAATCCGCTTATAAGAATTGTTTTTCTTGGGGTCATTAAATTATCATCTTCTGTATAAATTCATCAGGGCTTTTTATTATTATGGTCAGATGAGAAATCCCTGCTCAAAATGCCAATATAGTAGTTATCTTTATAAAATTATTCGTGTTTGATCGCTGTCAAATATAGTTTGGCATTAGGTCCAAACGCTGTATCTTAGCCGTTCTTTGTGTGGCTTTCTGTGATTGCGATATCATTTTCGATGCCGAGAACGGCAGCTAGTTCTATAATATTGTGAATGATAAATTCCTTGTTATCGCATACCCGACGGACTCTTGCTACCAGCAAGTCCTGTTCGTTACGATAGACCCGAACAACATAATTTTCCATGCTACGTACCTTAATAAAGCTTGGTTTCAGTATAACAATAAGCTCTTGCAGATAGCTTTCAGTTTAGAATGGCAGGAAGGTAATTACTTTAAATACAATAAGTTAGGGGGCGCTATAGCTGGATCAGGTCGAGGGTGGCCTGTGTGGGTTCAATTTCCAGATAGCTTAACAAAGTGCGTCGGCATTGTTCAAAGCAGGCTTTAGCAAGATCCGGACGGTTTTGCTGGAGATAGAGTTTGATCAAGTTTTGATATAAGGTTTCAGACAGCGGTTCTATTTTTATAGCCTGCTGGCTTAATTCAATAGCCTGTTGAATGAGTTGTTGTTGCTCAAGCTCGTGAATCAGTTCAGTGATAGTGCGAAGGTATTCTGCTCTGAGCTGTTCTTTGCGAATCAGTACATCAAAGTCTTCTTCTTCGCCTTTCAGGTATTCGCCTTGATAAAGCTGCAGTGCTTGCTGTTTAGTATCTGGGTTGTTGCTATTGTCAGTAAGTAATGCGCTGAATGCAGCGTCATCGGACCAGCAGAATTTTGGATTAAGCTGAAGATTGTCGCTCTCTCTTAATATGGCTTGGTCAGAATTAAGTAATTGACGTAAGCGATGCAGGTGAGTGTGCAGTGATGTCTTTTGTTTATCGGCCGAAAGTTCAGGATATAGTTCATCATTAATGCTGGCAACTGACGCTTTACCCGAATGTTTGATGAGTGCTTTAAGCAGAAGAATCGGTCGAGCATCGCGACGTGTCTCAGCAAATAGATTTCGCCCATTTACCAGCACTTCAAATTTTCCTAAGGTGTATATTTTTATAGGCCATGGCCACTGTGAGATGCTAAGAGCAGGAGCTGGCAGGTAATCCAAATGCTTGCTTATCCACTGCTTCATGATAGCGGCTTCAATATTATGCAAAAAAGAAAAATGAGCCACTTGAGAAATAAAACTAGGGTACCAGTTACTAAAGCGCATGAGTTTATGTTCTTTAATATGTCTGATAGCTTTAGTAAGAGCAGTGCGGGCGGTTTCGGTGTCACCAGATTTGTCAGCTAGCAAAGCTTTTAACATGAGTCCGTGTGCGAAGACGCCGTGATTAGGAAAGCCTTCGACTTCTTTAACAGTGCGATCGTTAAATGCTGAGCTTTGTTCATAATCACCAATTAAAAACAGTAACTCGGCATGCATGTCGTCTAAAACAATACGCCAGGCGAATGGATTACCATCACCGATGGCCTGTTTTGAAAGTGTCAGACTTTTTAGTGCTTCCGTGTAGTCATCCTGCCACATGTAATACTGGGACTGTAAATAATAGTAATTACTGAGGTAATTTCTGTCACCCCGGCACAGTGGGTAGAGCTTATCAAGACAGTCTTTAACTGAATCATGGCGACCCATAAATAATTCAAACTTGGCTTCTGCAATGAGTAAAAATGAATCAAGTGCATTTATTTCGCTTTCTTTAGCAAGCTTTATCAATGAGTGCGTTAGCTGGTGACCCTTTTCGATGTCCATAACATGTAGCCATGAAAAAAGAATGCTGAAATGGCTGGCCAGAAAGATAAAGGGTGGCATGTGGTCTTTGTTTAAAAAGGGCAGGATAAAGTCGATAGTTTTGACTATTTTTTCTGAATTGCATTCGTTGAAATAAATCAATAACAGTGAAAGGCTGAGTTCGACGGTTTGCGCCGGATCGGCATTGAGTTCAATAGCCTGTTCGCAGCGACTAATCCAGTAGTAAACTTTCTCTCTATCGTAATCAGTAATGAAATAAGCTGACATTAATATACTGATCAGGTCTTTTTCGCTGAGATCATCTGGTAAAGGCTGATGGGTCTGCAGCTCGGTGAATTTATCCAGTAATGAAGGCAGTAGCTCAAAGCAGTGAAGTGTGGTGGTTATTTGCTTGATGGCAGAAAGTAGGGATTCATAAGCGGCAGTTATTTTCTGCTCAGCAATAAACAGCTCACAGGACTTAACAAAATGCTCTATTGCTGAGTCCGGATTACTCATTGCGTAAAGAGACGCATTGATGAAACAGAGTTGTGCATTGTTGTTTTTAATTTCGTCCGGTATTTTTTCTAAAGCCTGACTGAGTTGAGAAACCTGGCCGCTTGCAATAATTGCGCTGGCTTTTTCGCAGATGAGAGCGATGGCTTTGTCGTCATGCCCGGATTTAAAATAGAGGGATATCGCACTGAAATAATTAGCGTCTGACTGCAGTAATTCTGCTGTAAGCAATAGAGTGTTGTTGATTTCATCTTCTGAAAACTGCTTGCTCATTTCCTGTTGCAAAAATTCCTGAAACAGTGGATGCAATATATATCTATCATCTTCGTATAAAGTAATGAACTGGTTGTTTTCGCTCATTTGATTAATGAGGCTGATGATGTCCGGATTGTTGGTAATGCTGGAAGCTGACGTCTGGGATATATAGGGTAGATATGATAGCGTCAATAAAGATTGCTGATTTTCTTTACTGTGCTTATTCAGAATTTCTTCAGCAAAATATGAAAAACTCGATGAGGACAAAGTTTTATTTTTGTTAGACGAAGAGTTTAAATCGGATAGGCCCAGTATCAGGCCGGAAATCCATCCATTTGAGCGACTGTGTAACTCAAGCAGATAATCATTTTCAATCTGATTGCCGAGCAAGGCGGCAATATCACACCATTCTTTTTCATCAAAACGTAATGATTGTTCACTGATGTGAACAAGTTTTTGACTGGCTTTTAGTGATACAAGAGAGGCCGGTGGTTGTTGTCGGCTGATGATAATAATTGTTTGGCCTGGCTGCATGGAATCAACCATGACAGGCAGCAGTGTGTAAAAAATACTGTCTTCAGCAAGTAAATGTAAGTTGTCGAAGACGATGCATCCGTGTGGATTTAAAATCGCGGCCAGTGTATCCATAAAGCGCCGGGTAAAGTTACTGATGCCCGGCATATATTCTGCTGTTAATGCCGGAAGTGCAATCGCATCTTTTGCTGATAATTTGCTTGCGCTTAATTTAAGGTAATGAAACAGCGTGGCGGGGTCGGTGTCGCCTTCATCTATTTGATACCAGATATTTTTCTTATTGGTCTTGGACAGATAACTATTGATTAGCGTTGTTTTGCCAGAGCCGCCGGGTGCAGAAAGCCAGATTAATGGTGAATGTGAATGAGCCTCGTTAAGCTCTGTTAGTAAGCGATCACGGAGTAAAACTTGATGGGTTCGAGGCTGAGTGGTTTTTGAAGAGAAGGATTGAGTTGGCATATGAGGTTCTGCTTATAGCTAAAATATTGTATCGAGTCTAAAGTAAAAAATAATGCTGATATTGTAAGCTGTTTTCTTGATGTTGAATATTACAACTATTAAATAACCCTTGTTCACCTGATTATAGATCCGTTCAAAGTAATCAAAAAATCCGCTCTGGCTTCTTCACGACTCACTCTAGCTTTAGTAAACCAAAGAAGATTTAGGCTGCTGAATTATTATAACAACTACCGACGGCACTCATTCTGCTGACGATACCATGCGCTTTTAACAATGACTGATATGCATGGCTAGTAAATTGTGAGTCTCGATCAGGATGCAGGATCACTGAATACTATGACCCAGCAGGTTAGCATATTGGCGTTGCCTCCAGATTGCTGGACCAACCGAACGGCCTCTTGTTTGTGTTTACGGCTGTATTATCGCTCTTAATAAGGTGCCCGCCATGTCGGGGTGGAGTCATTTACAGGTTAAAATACGTGTTTTTCTAATAAAAACATACGCTTATCAAATTTTTCTTATGGGATTAAAAGGGTTTAATCAATTAATTATGCCTCACCACCCACTGGAATGAGGTGGTTACCTTATTACATTATCATTGTTACAATTTTGTGACAAATCAAAAAAAGTACAAATAGGAAGGTGATATGGAAACAATGATTTCTAAAATTGTAGTGGTACTTGCATTGCTGTCAGTACTGTCTTGTAGTTCTGAAAGTGCTCAACCACCAGCTGCAGATGTATCGCCAGTCACCACAAATAATGCACCGACTGTATCAGATGCGATTGTTTCCATTGATGAGGACCTGATTCTTATACACAGCCTCGTGGCAAACGACCCCGAGGGAGATGCTTTAACATATTCAATTACTCAACAGCCCTCTAATGGTGTTGCTAGTGTTGTTGGTAATCAGGTTACGTACCAACCGAATGCAAACTTTAATGGTAGCGATAATTTTGAATATATTGCTGATGATGGAGCTTTACAAAGCAGTGTTGGAGTTGTAGATATCACAGTCAACCCGGTTAACGATGCCCCGAGTGTTGCTGATGTAAGTTACCAATTAAATGAAGATAGCAGTATCACAATCAATTTGTTGGCCACTGATGTGGATGGCGAAAATGTTTTCTTTTCAGTTGGGTCAGTGTCTAACGGTGAACTGGCGGGTACGGGTAGTGTGTATACCTATTTTCCAAATAATAACTGGAATGGTACCGATTCATTCACCTATATCGCTAATGATGGACATGCTAACAATGGCGTAAGTAATACCGGAGTCATAAGTCTCAATGTGATTGCTGTTAATGATGCACCGTTTGCAAATTCATCAAGTGTGGTGGTTGCAGAAGGTGGCAGCCTGGGAATTACATTGACCGCAAGTGATGCAGATGGTGATGTTTTAAGTTATTCAATCACTTCGGCTCCTGTTAATGGGGCGCTGACGCTGGTAGGGAACACGGCTACCTATACGCCAAATCCCTTATACAATGGTGCCGATAGTTTTAGTTTTGTTGTTAATGATGGTTCTTTGAGTAGTGCCAGTGCCAGTATTAATATCACGGTGACTGGCGTCAATAATCAGCCAGTTGCAAATGCGGGCAGCGTAGTATTAGATGAGGATAACACGGCGTCTGTCACGCTTACAGGTTCTGATTTAGATGGCGATGTACTCTTATATGCATTAAGCACAGCGCCATCTAACGGCAGCGTTGCAATAACAGGTAATGTTGCCTACTACACACCAAATGAAAATTTTAATGGTGTCGATAGTTTTAGTTTTGTTTCAAATGACGGCACTGTTAATAGCGTTGCTGCAGTTGTGAGCGTTACGGTTAACGCCGTCAATGATGCGCCGGTTGCAAATGCTGGTACTGCCATTGTGCAGGAAGATGGCGCGATAGCAATAACACTGAATGCCAGTGATGCTGATGCTGATACGCTAACCTACAGTATTGTCAATAACCCAACTCGCGGTGTGCTGAGTGGGACTGCGCCAAATCTTACTTATACTCCAAATCTTAATGAAAATGGTACAGATGTTTTTACCTATATGGTGACAGATGGTCTGTTGAATAGTGCAACCGTGGCGGTTGATATTACTATTGTCGCTGTTAATGATGCGCCGCAGGCAGCTAATAATTCACTCACAACCAATGAAGACACAATGGCGGCAATTACGTTGTCAGCCACGGATGCGGATCTGGATGCTCTGACGTATCTCGTCAATACTGCTCCATTAAATGGTTCGCTAAACATTGTTGGCGACCAGGCAAGCTACACGCCTAACGCTGACTTTAACGGCACTGACAGTTTTAAGTTTGTTGCTAATGATGGCACCGGGGATAGTTTAGCTGCCACAGTGACTATCACAGTCGCTTCAATCAATGACGCACCGGTGGCAAACGCTGCTTCTGCTGACGTATTTGAGGATGGTGCGGTAGCAATAACACTTAATGCTCTTGATGTTGATGGAGATACGCTCACCTATAGTATTGTAAATAACCCGGCCCGTGGCAATTTGACCGGAACCGCACCTAATCTAACGTATACCCCGAATCTTAATGCAAATGGCGCAGATATCTTTACCTATATGGTGACGGATGGTGCATTGGATAGCTCAACCGTAGCCGTTGAAATTACCATTTCAGCCGTTAATGATCTCCCAGTTGCGTCCAGCAACGCTGTAACAACGAACGAAGATACAGGAACGACAGTGACCTTATTGGCCACAGATGTCGACCTGGATAACCTGACTTATCGCGTTGGTACAGCACCGACTAATGGCTCGCTAAACATTGTTGGTGATCAGGCAACCTATACACCAAACGCTGACTTTAACGGCGCAGACAGTTTTAGTTTTGTTGCCAATGATGGCAGTGTGGATAGTAATGCCGCTACCGTGAATGTAAGCGTAACTGCGGTGAATGATGCTCCGGTGGCTGACACGGGTTCCTACACAGTTGATGAAGATGGTTCGGTCGCTATTACACTTACCGGATCCGACGTTGATGGTCAGGCATTGTTTTATAGTCTGCAGACTAATCCAACTCAGGGGAGCTTGAGTGGAGTATCTCCAAATTATACCTACACGCCGGATGCTGATTTCAACGGAGTCGACAGTTTTGCATTTGTTGTTAGCGATGGCACATTGAATAGTGCCCTGACTACAGTGAATATAGTTATAAACCCGGTTAACGACGCACCGTTTGCAAATATCTCAGCCGTTGGCGAAGTTAATGGCGGTGAATATCTAAGTCTGGATGGCTCAAGTAGTATTGATGTCGATGGCGATAGTCTGAGTTATGCCTGGACCCAGACAGGTGGTGTTGCGGTAGAGCTGGAAGACCTCACTACTAATAGCCTTAGCTTCATGGCTCCAGAGACAGCAGGTGAATTAAGCTTTCAGTTGACGGTAAGTGATTCTGTGTTAAGTACAAGCACCGATATCGTGGTAAATAATCTGGGGTATAGCGGTGCAGCAGCCTCGAGTTTAACCAAGAACCCTTTCCAACGCTCTGTGTTTACAGGTGAATCAGTTACAAAAACAGTCATTTCTGGTGCTTACGCTTACGTAACAGTCAACAATGTTGGTTTGAATATCTACGATATTAGCAATAATGCGGCAGATCCTGTTTTGGTCGGGCAGTTGGCATTGGCTCAGGGGCTTAACACGGTGGCTTTACATACCGTTGGTGGAGTGACTTATGCTTACATCGGTACGACTCCAGGAGCGCTTCCATATAATGGCTGGGTGATCGCAGATGTTACCGACCCAGCAAACCCGGTAGCACTAGCAGAACGTAATATTGGTGGTTCTCTTTCGATCAAGTCTATTCACGTTGATGCAGCAAGCAATACCGCTTACCTGGGAACCAGTATGGGGTTTGTATATGCTTATGACATTACGACGCCAGCTAACCCCGGTTCACAGAAAGCGGTGAGTGCCGTAAATGCTCTCACCGGTAGCATGATGGTATCTGGCGGTTATGTTTATGTGACCGACATCTACGGTTCATTTATTATTTTAGATAAAACCACATTGGCTCAGGTTGGTCGATACAACAGTAATGTTACGGGCGGTGCAAGAGGGTTTGATATCAGTGGCAATTATGCGTTTGTCGCGAGTTTGCCTTCCGTTGATCCGGCTTCAGTTCGGGTTGTCGATATTACCGACCCGGCTGTGCCTGTTAAAGTGGCTGAGTTTACCGAACTTGAGAGTCCGGATAGAGTCACGGTATCCTCAAATATAGTTTATGTAACCGATTATCGAGTAGGTGTGTTGGCGTTGGATATAACGACTCCGACTACACCGGTGCTTGTTGGTAGTTATCAGGATAACGCTACAACCACCAGCGTAACGGTTAGTGGCTCAGATCTTTATCTTGGCAACGTGCGCGGGCAGACCATTTTTGATCTCACGACGCTTTCAGAGCAATCCATTCTTTCGGCTTATGCGAATGGTCTGCCTATGACAGATGTGAGTTTGAATGGTGATCAACTGTATCTTTCTACTTCGGCCAATAACCACGGTTTAGATATTCTTGATATGACAGATATCTATAATCCTGCTTGGTTGGGGTACTCAACTGCATCCACAGTTCAGATGGTAAGAAACCGGGGTCACTATTCTTACATGGCCCGCGGAAATAGTTTTTCGGTATATGATTTGTCGAACCCCGCAGCCAATTTCAGTATCGGATACTTTTATGTGGGAGGAACTGAGATAAGAAGTCTGAAACTGGATGGTAACAGGCTATATGCTTTGGCCGACAACCAGCTGAAGATTTATGACATCACAGATACATCGACTCCTGTGCTAACCGGAACGGTTAGCGGTTATGCCAATGCTACAGCAATGGCAACTATGGCGAACACAGTATTTGTAGCGGAAGGCACTGCGGTACGCGTTCTGGATGTTACGGATCCCGCGTCAGTAACAGAAATCACTCAAATTTCGCACCCTGGTGCTGACTTCTATAGCGGCCTTGAGATTTATAATAATCATCTCTATGCCTCGGTCTTGAGCAGTAGCTTATTGAACTCTGGCGTATATATTTATGATGTGTCTACGCCAGCAACACCATCAGCATTGGGTATGATTGATGAGGCAGACTATGGCTTTGGGGCGATCTCACGCAAGGATAATACGCTCGTACTTAAGGGGAATAAATGGGGAGGCGTGAAATCACTGGTTACTCGTACCATGGATTTATCCAACCCCGCAGCTCCGGTACTCTCGGGAGTGTATGACATTCCAGGAGAGTTGAATGGCGTGGCTCTCACCAAGGATTTGTTGTTTGCCGCAACGGGGACGGAAGGCCTCAAGATTGTTGAGCGCTCACCAGTACTAAGCGGTACGCAGACTTCAGTTATGAGTGGCTCGGCACCTTTATCCTACTCAGTAAGCTGGATGGATAAACAAGTGCCGGAAGATATGAGTGTGTTGTGTTATGTCAGTGGCGGCAGTTGCATAGTTAACAGTGTAGATCAGTTTTCGAATACGGCTTCAGTTGAATGGACCTTACCAGCAGCAGCTGATGACTATGAAATCGTAATAGTCGTAGGTAACCAGCGAGGATTTATGACAACCAAGGATCGTGTGCAGGTGATATCAATGGCCGATTTAGTGGTGGAAATTACAGGGGTTGTGGTTAATGCCGGCGTGTCTGAAATCAGCTACACACTCACAAACCAGGGTACGCTAGGGATTAATCAGAGTGTAAGTGAGTACCTGGTTTATGTGACATGCTGGGATAACTTAGCCTCGCCACCTGTCATGGGTGATTTTCGTACTTCATCGGGTTCTTATCTTCCATTGGCAGCCGGTGGTTCAGTTAGCATCTGGACAGGTGTGCCGCAGTCAGCGGTAGGTGGTACGGCCTATTGCATTGCAGATACGCAGGGCTATGTACCGGAATCTGATGATAGTAACAATATCAGCGCTGGCTTTGCCTGGTAAGTGAGTTAAGTCGCTACATTTTTAGCGGCAGGCTGTGTTTTGTCTGCTGCTGAAAGTGCAGGGATTAATCAAGTTTAATTATATTATTGGTGTTACACAAAAAAGGCGAACCTCAGGAGGTTCGCCTTTTTTGTTGATCAATTATTATTTTAAATAGGTTTTTAAAATAATACGACGTTTACTTCGAATGATATGGCTCACTCAGCTCATGCACGGCATTGATAAATGCGCCGGCATTTTCCGGGTCGATATGCTGGTGGATGCCGTGGCCCAGATTAAAGACATGGCCGGTTCCGTTGCCATAGCTTTTGAGTATTGTTGCCACTTCTTCGCGGATTCTTTCAGGCGTTGAATACAGTACACAAGGGTCCATGTTACCTTGCAGGGCGACTTTATCACCGACGCGTTTTCTGGCTTCACCAATATCAATTGTCCAGTCTAAACCTAAAGCATCTACACCAATATCGGCCTGTGCTTCTAACCACTGACTACCGCCTTTTGTAAACATGATGACAGGAATCTTCTTGCCGTCTTTTTCACGATTAAGGCCTTCAACAATTTGTTGCATATAGTTGAGTGAAAAATCTTTGTAATCACGTGTGCTTAGTGCGCCACCCCAGGTATCAAAAATCATTACGGCTTCAGCACCGTGTTCGATTTGCGCATTAAGGTATTGGATAATGGTTTTAGCCAGTACATCCAGAATCTGGTGCATCATTTTTGGCTGGTCATACATCATGCCTTTAACTTTGCCAAAATCTTTGCTGCTACCACCTTCTACCATATAGGTGGCTAGTGTCCACGGACTGCCAGTGAAACCAATCAAAGGTACGCGGCCATCAAGTTCGCGATGAATCATATTGACAGCCGCCATGACATAACCGAGCTCTTCTGTCATATCGGGTACAAATAGCTTATCGACATCAGCCTGGCTTTTAATAGGATTGGAAAACTTCGGGCCTTCGCCTTCGGAAAAATACAGGCCTAAATTCATTGCGTCGGGAATGGTCAGAATATCTGAGAACAGAATAGCGGCATCCAGCGGATAGCGGTCTAGGGGCTGGATGGTGACTTCGGTAGCCAGTTCAGGTGTTTTGCAGAGGGTTAAAAAATCACCGGCTTTGGCGCGAGTGGCTTTGTATTCTGGTAAATATCGACCTGCCTGGCGCATCATCCAAACGGGTGTCTGGTCTACCGGTTGTTTTAACAGGGCGCGAATGAAGCGGTCGTTTTTTAAATGAGACATTATTATTTACCACAAAGACGTTTGATTGAAGATGCATGATCTTCAGATCTTGTTGTTTAATGTGTCGGGGGAAGGACTTGAAAAAACCGATTTAATATCGGTTTTAGGCGGTCAGGATGGCCTTAATTTTACCGCTGACTGCGCCCATATCCGCACGACCCTGAACCTGAGCTTTTAAAATACCCATTACTTTGCCCATGTCTTGCATGGCGCTGGCGCCTGTTTCGGCAACCGCGGCTTTTATCAGCGCATCAATCTCTTCGTCGCCTAAGGCTTCTGGCAGAAAATCCTGAAGTACAGTGATTTCATAGTTTTCCTGCTCAGCCAGCTCGTCGCGTCCTGCATCTGTATACTGAGTCGCAGAATCGCGTCGCTGTTTCACCATTTTGTCGAGCACGGCCAGTACCTGTGCGTCATCAAGCTCTTCACGAGTATCAACCTCGATTTGCTTGATTGCCGCCAGCATCAGACGAATAACGCCAAGGCGTTTTTTGTCACCTGATTTCATCGATGCTTTCATCGCATCGGTGAGGGTCTGCTTGAGTGTGCTCATGGCCTACCTAAAAAATCAGAATTAACGACGGCGAGATGTTGGAGCGCGTAAACGTTCTTTTGATAATTTTTTCAGGTAACGCTTAACGGCAGCGGCAGCTTTACGCTTACGCTCTGCTGTTGGCTTTTCATAACATTCGCGGCGACGGATCTCGGTTAAAACACCGGCTTTTTCGCAAGAACGCTTGAAACGACGTAATGCAATGTCAAACGGTTCGTTATCTTTAACTTTAACTGCTGGCATGAATCTCTCACTGTTCAGTTTTATAATTCGCCCAAAGACCAAAAGATCAAGGGATCTAAAGACCAATTTCAGGCGAGTGAATCGGGGGATTATAAGCGTGCTTTAAAGTAAAATCAAAGTAGAATAAGCAAAATTAGTTAAATTACTGAGAGAAAGTGTTCAATATGCGGGTTTTAGGTATCGAAAGCTCCTGTGATGAGACAGGAATCGCGATTTACGACAGTGAAAAGGGCTTACTGGCGCATGCTTTACACAGTCAGGTGGCGCTGCATGCCGAATACGGAGGTGTGGTGCCTGAGCTGGCATCACGGGATCATGTTCGATATCTGATACCACTGCTGGATAAAGCCTTTGAGCAGGCCGGCATCAAAAAAACTGAAATAGACGGCGTCGCCTACACGGCAGGCCCGGGTTTAATGGGAGCGTTGATGGTTGGTGCCTGTGCGGGTCGCAGTCTGGCCTATTCCTTGGGTGTGCCGGCTGTGGGTGTGCATCATATGGAAGGTCACTTATTAGCGCCAATGCTGGAACACAAGGCGCCTGAGTTTCCATTTATTGCCTTACTGGTCTCGGGCGGGCATACCCTCTTGGCGAAAGTCGATGGCGTCGGTCAGTACAAAATATTGGGTGAGAGTCTGGATGATGCAGCCGGCGAGGCGTTTGATAAAACCGCCAAAATGCTTGATTTGGGTTACCCGGGTGGGCCGATTCTGGCCAAGCTGGCTGAGCAAGGCAGGCCTGGTATCTATAAGTTTCCACGACCAATGATCGACCGGCCGGGTTTAGAGTTCAGTTTCAGTGGACTGAAAACATTTGCCTTAAACACCATGCAAAAATCTGATGGCAGTGAGCAGTCAAAAGCCGATATCGCGCTGGCCTTTGAAGAGGCTGTGGTCGATACCTTAATGATTAAATCACGCCGCGCAATCCGTGAGACCGGTATAAAAACGCTGGTGATAGCTGGCGGAGTGGGAGCCAATCAGCGCTTGCGTCGTGAGTTATCGTCCATGGCAGAAAAAGAAGGTGGCCAGTTGTATTATCCACGGGTTGAATTTTGCACCGACAATGGCGCGATGATCGCCTATGCCGGTTGCCTGCGATTGCAGGCAGGACAAACCGAAGATATAAAAATAAATGTTCGGGCACGCTGGCCGATGGAGGAGTTGGTGAGCTTGTGATTTTGTAAAGTGTAGATACAAGGTTGAGGTCGACTGCATGGATGCAGGAGGTAGAGCAACGCAGGAGCGGTTGCCGAGAGGTACGAACCCCAACGGTTTAAAATGTAAGAGTAAAGTTAAAGGCGTGGGTTCGCGTACCCACAGGCGTAAGTCAAAAGCAACCGATGGTTGACCGGTAGCAAGTCACTTTTCTGTCAACAGCTACAGAAAACTAACGAAAAGAAAGCCGCCCCGTTAATCAAGCTCTCATTAAAAAGCAATGAGAGTACCCTCGTCAGTCGCAATATCGACGGCTGCTGCGGACAAATTCGATTTTTAATTTGAACGTGCCGCTTTTTGCACGGCCCGAAGGGCGAGCATCCTGAAGATGCGAGTAACAATCCAAACATTCTATTCGGCCTGTCCATGGGTCTCACCTTTCAGGCTGCCTAGAAAGCAGGCATTCAATATTGTCCTTTCCTCTGCTTGCTTAAATGGGTGGGTGAATCAAAGACAAAAAACACTCTTTCTTTTTAGTTTTTGATTTTTCTTTATGTTTTTGATTTACACCTCCCCATTAGAGCAAGCCGAAGCATGAGTGATTTCTGTGGGGCTTTCTGCGAGGATGTCTGAGCATGTTGTTTATGCGAGTTCCGCAGCAGCCACAGAAATTAGGAGTAATGAGGGAAACTTTATCGCTGTTTGATGATGGCTTGTGAACTGGGGCGTATTCTTTGGGTTACGTTTCTTGTGTACGAGCAAGAAAGGTAACACGCCCGTCGGTGCGGGAACCGACAGTTTTGACTTAGATTTTGTTGTTCATCCTACAAACCATGAACAATACAGTAATATTTCAATCTTTAGTGTCTTGTTCGAATTGTATTGCTCTTTCATGGTTTTTCAGTCGGTACAGGGTCTTGTGATTAAATCAAACAGTAAAAATTAAAATTTCAGGGTATCTGAAATATAAAACTGGAAGCTATAAAAGTGAATTTAACAAATCAGGTCTTCAATAGTCTTTAGTAATGTCGAGTTTTTTACAGGCTTTCTTAAAAAAGCACGTATACCTATTTCTTTGGCGCTCTTTTCATCGATGTGTTCGCTAAAGCCTGTACAGAGAATGATGGGTAGTTCGGGTCTGATAGATAATATTTCTTGTGACACTTCTTTGCCAGTAAGGTTGGGCATGGTCTGGTCGGTGATGACGGCATCAAAGTTGTTAGGTGATGCTTTAAAGGCAGCTAAAGCAAGTTGGCTGTTATCAAAGAGAGCAACCTCATAGTCTTTTGATGTAAATACGGCTTCAAGTAAATTTAAAATATTTTTTTCATCGTCAATAATTAAAATACGTCTGTTGCCAGTATGTATTTTAGATTTATTTTCTGCTTGCTGAATTCCTGGGGTGTCAGTCGCCGCAGGTGCTGATGTAATTGGGATGAATAAACTGAAAATGGTTTGACCGGGTTCTGTTTTAACTTGTATGTGCCCGTCATGGTCATGTGTGATGCCGTGGACCATTGCCAGGCCCATGCCAGTTCCTTTGTTGACGTCTTTTGTGGTCATAAAGGGCTCAAAAATTCGACTGAAGTCCTGTTCTGGAATGCCAGTGCCCGTATCTTCAATTGAAAATTCTATATAGTCTCCACTGAACTTATGGTGGCAGGCATCGCATAACTGGTTATTAACCGGGAGGCGTTTTACGTTGATGATAAGATGCCCCTGTTGATTCATTGCATCTTTTGCGTTAATACAAAGGTTAACAAGGCATTGTTGCATCATGACGGCGTCAATTAGTATTGCTGGTAAGTCGCTTTCGATATTTGTTTCTAAGCTAATGCTTGTTGGGATCATGGGCCTCAACATGCTGACGAGTTCTTTTACAAAGTTATCAATATCGATAACAGCGGCGTCACTTTTATTGATGCGAGAATAAGCCAGTAATTTTTGAATCAGGACGCGAGCATTTTCTCCAGAAGTACTGATTGTATTCAAATAGCTTAATAGCTCTTCGTCATTGAATTTTAGTTTGACTCTTTCTGATGCTAAATCAGTGAATCCGAGTACGCTGTTAAGCATGTTGTTGAAATCGTGAGCAATACCCCCGGTTAACTGGCCAATTGATTCCATTTTTTGTGCTTGTTGTAATTGGTTTAGCAGGTCTTTTTGGCGCTGTTCATGCTGTTTTTGTTTGCGCATGTCTCTGCCAGATCCCGCCAATCCGAGCAGGTTACCTTGCGCGTCTTGAATGCGGGCGCCGTTAAAGTAATAAGGGACGATACCATCAGTTGTTATTAAACCGGCTTCGACTTCTGCCTGACCGCTCTCTAAAGTGTTTTTAATGGCCAATGAAATGGCTTCATGGTCGTCTTTTGCGATCACGTCAAGTGCATGCAGGTTGCCAATTTGATCGGGTTGTTTACCGGTAACTCGGCTAAAGGTCTCGTTCCACCAGACAATATTGCCGTCAGTGTTTAGACGATACATTACATCGGGTACGGTCGATGTAACGGTTTCGTATTGTTTGACGACATTGGCCAGGTGTTTTTGTAATGTATGCTGTTCTGTTATGTCCCAAAAAAAACCCAGTACACCGATGAGTTGTTTGTTTTCATCGTAAACGGGTGTTTTAACGGTGTTGATGTACCCTTTTTCACTGTTTTCATTTTGATATGTTTCGATAAAGGTAAGTGTTTCGCCTTTGTTGATGACTTCCTGATCGCCTTGTTGATAAAGTCTGGCGTTATGAGGAAACAGTTCGTTGTCACTCTTGCCGCTTATCTCATGACTGTCGAGTCCAATCTCGTCTGCAAAGCGTTGATTGCAGGAAATATAGACTGAATTAGTGTCTTTCAAAAATATACTTTCAGGCAGGTTCTCAATCAGTGTTCTGTATTTGTGTTCATTTTTTTCGAGCGCAAGATTCGCTTTGCGCATACTTCTGGTATAGCCCCAAAGTCCTAGTGAAATAGCAATGAGTAATGCTGTCAGAACAGCAATGCCGGTAATCAGAAATACTTCATTCTTTGTGAATCCGGATAAGACGCGTTTACCAAACCACTTGTCATATATGAGTTGATATTTGCCGTTTTTTTTAATTTTTTCGATGCCGGTATTTAACTGTTTTAATAAAGTTATGTTGCCTTTTTTTACTGTCATTGACCAGCTGAGTTTTCGCAATGGGTCACCAGTGACTTTTATGTTTCTTTCCAGATGTAGTTTTTGCGCTAAAAACAGAATGATTTGCTCGGGATAAATAAATGCATCGGCATGACCATTAATTAGCGCAATTAAGCCTTCTGCAGGCGTGTTTACTAAGTAGCAGTCAATTTCTTTAAATTTTTTCAGGTAAATGTGAGTTATGTGGCGATTTACACAAGCTACTTTTAGTCCTGATAAATCACTGATGGAGTGAATATTGTATTGTTGGTCACGAACAAAAATGGATTCCGGCATTTCAATAATGGGCTGCGAAAAATCCATTGTTTTAGTCCGCTCAATTGTGTAGCCGGTATCGTGAATCAGGTCTGCTTTACCTGAATCTAGCCAGCTGAGTACAGTAGGCCAGCTGCTGCTATGAATATGTGTGGCAGTGATACCCATTTCAAGCATAACCGCATCTGCTATTTCAGAAGCAAAGCCTGTTAGCTCACCCTGATCGTTTAGTAGATTGATAGGTGGAAAGTTATTTGATGAGGCAATCACCACTACCGCTTTGGGAGCCGATGTTATGGTCTTTATGTTTTCCTCAGCCAGAACAGGTGAGAGAAAAATAAGAGTAAGGCAAATAGAGCGCAAACTTTTTTGAGAAAGCGTCATTTAACTAATGCAACCTGAAGATAATTTGAATGAGCATCCATTTGTTTGTATCAAATTAGTGTGGGACCTGAATATGTTACGTTATGTAATCAGTATAGCATCGGAATATATGTTTATAATGAATTGGCAGGAGTTATAACGAATTATTGTTGTGGTTATTGTCGTTTAAGAAAATGATAGTAAAAAATTGAAGTGATCTTGCAAAAATCGTCAAAATCAACAGTAATAGTCCATTGAGTGGTTTGCAGTAATTATTGATAAGTATATTATTATTTGATTCTTTATTGAATTAATGGGTTCGATAGTTTGTAGGCAGTCGATTGACTGCAAGCATGCAGTGGTTTGTTGTGATTTAAAACATAAGTTTTAACAAAGCCGTCATCACACGTGCCCTGTTTTTCTAACCAGTGTACTGTATGTTGCCGACTAATACGAGAGAGCCGGATATAAGTAATGTAGAGGCTGCTACCGCACCTGAGAACCCTAGGCAAATGGCGGTTCCCCTAATGTCTCCGCCTGAGCAGTATTCAGGTCCCCCCGATTAATTTAATCTCGACTTCTTTAGTTATTAAGCGGTATCCCTGCTCATCGGGTTTATCAACGGGCTTGGATACAAAAGACAGCTCGAAAGTAAAAAAAATAATGCTAGCGGCAGATATTGTTTTCATTGTCCTCCCTAAATAGAGTTTTTTATATTTGTAAAAGGGCTTTGAGCTCAGGTTTTTTTCTCGCCGATTTTTTCTTCTGCGCCTGATGTCAGCTTTTGAATATTGCTTCGGTGTCTCCAGAATAACATTAGCGTTAAAATGGCTGACATGATAATTAATGGTTGAGCCTCATTGATCTTCCAGATTAAAAAAGGCGCACAGAATGAAGCGATAAGAGCAGACAGGTATGATGTTCTGAAGGTGGCGGCGGTGAATAACCAGATGCCAATCACGCTTAAACCGATGCGTCAATCCAGTGCAAGATAAACACCGAGTGCGGTTGCGACACCTTTACCGCCTTTGAATTTTAAAAACACCGGGTATAAGTGGCCGATAAAGGCAGCAAATGCAACCAGAGCCAGCACGTTATAATCAACAGCCAAATAGATGGCGATTAATACCGGTAACACGCCCTTGAACATGTCGCCAATTAAGGTGATGATAGCGGCTTTTTTACCGGCGTTGCGTAATACATTGGTAGCACCGGGATTTTTCGAGCCACTAAGGCGCGGGTCTTCAAGGCCCATTAATTTACAGGTAATCACGGCGCTCGATACCGAACCAATGAGATAAGCTGCAACGATCAGTGCCCAGCTTTTGGGGTCGTTAATACCTAATGCAATAAAAGAGTCCATGAAAAACCTTAAATCTGAAAATAATCACGCTAGCATACACCAGGAACGTCAAAAGGTGCAGTGTGTGTTTGTGCATGGCTGGGGTATGAACAGTGCGGTCTGGGATTCATTGATTAACAAGTTGCCAGATTATTTTGAGCCTGTTTGCATTGATTTTCCCGGGCATGGCCAGTTCAACCAACTCGGCTTTGAAAGCTTACAAAATCTGGTTGATCATTTGCTGCAACAGTCGGCTAGTACTCTGTCAGGCCCGGCCATCTGGGTAGGCTGGTCACTGGGCGCGTTATCGGTATTAGAGTTCAGTTTCAGTGGGCTGAAAACCTTCGCCTTAAATACCATGCAAAAATCTGATGGCAGTGAGCAGTCAAAAGCCGATATCGCGCTGGCCTTTGAAGAGGCTGTGGTCGATACCTTAATGATTAAATCACGCCGCGCAATCCGTGAGACCGGTATAAAAACGCTGGTGATAGCTGGCGGAGTGGGAGCCAATCAGCGCTTGCGTCGTGAGTTATCGTCCATGGCAGAAAAAGAAGGTGGCCAGTTGTATTATCCACGGGTTGAATTTTGCACCGACAATGGCGCGATGATCGCCTATGCCGGTTGCCTGCGATTGCAGGCAGGACAAACCGAAGATATAAAAATAAATGTTCGGGCACGCTGGCCGATGGAGGAGTTGGTGAGCTTGTAGATTTTAATTTTAAAATCAAATGAATGGATAAGCAGCAGCGAGTGATCCTGCTCTGCTAGTTATATAGTAAGTTATGATTATCTGATTTGGCTATATAGAACTTTGTAGGTAATCTAAGCGGATGGCGAGGCTGTTTTATTACAGCCAAAAACGTACCCTAAAAGGCTGTGTTAACATTCTTTACCCTGACGGCTGGCGCTTTTGTATGAGCATTCCTGTTCAAGAAACCTAATTTGTCATCCATCACGAATCAATCCCTTTGGAACAGTGCGCGGTAAACTGTGAAAAAGGAAGGTGAATCAAAACCGATATAAACTAATTTTTTTTGACGAGAGATTTTTATTTATAGATTGGTTCTTTCTACTTTTCGAGGTCGATGGAATATAATCGTCATCAGATTTATCCTACAGTCTTTATGGAAATCTCTGATTGATGTTAAAGCCTTGTTTGGCGAATAATGAAAGACATAAAAACATTTATAAATTTCAAGGGATTATGAAAAAAATTTTGTTATTTGTGCTTGTCACGCTTTCGGTTACGGTCCAGGCCGATCCTTTTAATATCTACCTGCCTTTTAATACTCAATATGCACCCGGTGTCATGGATCAAATGGAAATGGCATTAGTTCTAGGTGTTGGTAATACGCGTAAAAATTTCCAGCTGCAAGTTGCACCACAAACCGATGACGAAAAATATATAGTACTCGAAACTGAAACTGATGAGTTTCTGGATGTTTCGTTCGGGTTTTCAGTGGGGCTGGGTTATGGCTTTGAATTTGAATTAAATGCAGGTGGCAGTGGTGTTACGTCTTTAAAGTATGATTTTGATAACGCTCATTCAAATTGGAAAAATTCAGTTGTTATTGGTGGGTTAAGATCGATAAGTAGAGGTCATGGTGGTGCGTTTATCCCACAGCCAGAACAAAGCTGTAGTTTTTTTGATATTTTTTGCTTCATGGATTTATCTGAGGTGTTGGGTTTTTTATGTTTTAGTTGTTCAGAACCGGGTAGTTACGAATATGTTTATCAGGCAGATATAAAAGGCAGCACGTTTGCGTATATGCAAGGCTATCAATATTCCGCATTGGTCATGCCGTATTGGGGTGTTTATTATGTAGGCTATGATATTGATCTTAAAGTAACGGATAATACGGGGGCTGATAATCATCAATTTAAGGAAGTTGCAACCGATCTGATGGCGTTGGTGTTAGGGACGAAATGGCGACTGGGAAAGAAAGACAATAACTTTAATAAATCGATGATATTAAATTATCTGGCCTATAAAGACAGTTCGCTCCACGATGGCGAGTTTAACACCGAGATAAAAATGTCATTTTCAATGATGTTTTAATAAAATAATAGGCTTTTCTGGCAGGTAATGCCTGTAAATAAAAACACACAGAGATATTTTATATTGATAATGTCTGGTTCGAACTGTGTTACATTTGGCAGTACCAAAGCCAATGCTAGATTGTAGTCTAGCGGGCATGCAAAAACAGGAACGTAAAGATGAGTAAGTTAAAAGAATCGGGGTATAGAGCTCTGGTTGTGGTTGAAGAGATTGGTTTGCTAATTATTGCGATAGCAACTGTCATTGCAATTGGTTTTGAAGTTGTGCAAATGTTTGAGGCGAAGAAAGTAACGCTTGCTGATCTTTTGTTGTTATTTATATTTCTTGAAGTATTAGCTATGGTAGGAATATATCTTAAAACGGGAAAGCTGCCTGTCCGTGTCCCGCTTTATATTGCCGTGGTGGCAATAGCCCGTTATATGATTCTTGACATGAAGAATCTCGATACACTGAGGGTGCTTGGTCTCGCTGGTACTGTTTTAATTCTTACTTTATCTATACTGGCTATTAGATATGGTCACACTAAATTCCCCTATAAAGAGACAAAAGACAACTAGTTAGTTCTTTAAAAAGTCGCTAAAACGGGTCGCTCTTTTTGGCTTGATTGTAATAAGGACTGGGGTCATAGGAAGGATGCACCGAAACTATTGCAATAATACTTTTAATAATAGGCTTGGAAGTTTTTGGATTTTCCTGATTCGAGCAGTTTGCCGGGTTTTCAAATAGCGATCTTAATACGGCTTTCTGAAAGCTGTTATTGTATTTTTTTAGCTATTACTAGCCAGTGAATGCTGCTGCTCGGTTTACTCCTTAGCATGACGGGGTGTCTTTTCTAATGCCGAGTTTCATTTGCTTTATTATCAGGTTATACCTTGTCTGATTATTTCTCTGGTCAGTTTTCTGGTTTGTGAAAGTTTAGAAATAACTTCGCAGTTAGCTAAACAAGTAACGCTACAAAAATGGGTAGGTTATTTAATCTATCCCTGTGTTATAAAACTATTAATAACTTAAGAATTCTTTTTGCCAATTCTTTCTTCAGCGCCTGATATTAAATTCTGAATATTACTGCGGTGTCTCCAGAATAACATTAGCGTTAAAACCGCAGACATAATAATTAAAGGCTGGTTGCTGCTGATTTGCCAGATTAAAAAAGGTGCACAGAATGAAGCGATAAGAGCAGACAGTGATGATGTTCTGAAGATGGCGGCGGTTAATAACCAGATGACAATCACGGCTAAACCGATGCGCCAGTCCAGCGCCAGATAAACACCGAGTGCAGTGGCAACGCCTTTACCGCCTTTGAATTTCAAAAACACCGGGTATAGGTGGCCGATAAAGGCAGCAAAGGCTACCAGTGCCAGTACGTTATAATCAACGCCTAAATAAATCGCGACCAGTACCGGCAGTACGCCCTTGAACATGTCGCCTATTAAGGTGATGATAGCGGCTTTTTTACCGGCGTTGCGTAAGACGTTGGTGGCGCCGGGGTTTTTCGAGCCGCTAAGGCGCGGGTCTTCAAGGCCCATTAATTTACAGGTAATGACTGCGCTCGATATAGAGCCAATGAGATAAGCCGCGACGATCAGTCCCCAGCTTTTGGGGTCGTTAATACCTAATGCTATAAAAGAGTCCATGAAAAACCTTACATCTGAAAATAATCCCGCTAGCATACACCATGATGAGACGCAGGGGCAGTATGCCAAAGTACAATGTGTCTTTGTGCATGGTTGGGGAATGAACAGTGCGGTGTGGGACTCTTTTATCAATCAGTTACCGGATTTTATTGAGCCGCTTTGCATTGATTTGCCTGGCCATGGCCAGTTCAACCAGCTGGGCTTTGAAAGCTTACAGGATCTGGTTGATCATTTGCTGCTGCACGCTGACAAGCGCCTGACAGGCCCAGCGATCTGGGTTGGCTGGTCGCTGGGGGCGTTGCCGGTGTTAGCGCTGGCGCGGCAACAGCCTGAAAAAGTCAGGGCACTTTGTTTGCTGGCCAGTAACCCCTGTTTTGTGGTCAGAGCCGACTGGCAAGCGGCGGTTGAAGAATCGGTGTTTGACTTGTTTGCTGATAACCTGCAGCAAAACATAGAGAAAACATTGCAGCGCTTTTTAAGCCTTCAGGTTCGAGGTATGGCAGAGTCTCGCGATGTGTTGCGTTTGTTACGGGCGGCGATTGTGGGACAGGGTTTGCCCTCTTCGGCAGCTTTGGCAAGCGGCTTGGCTGTTTTAAAATCGACTGATTTGCGAGCAACGCTGGGTGCGCTGGCGGTGCCACAGTATTGGTTGCTGGGTGAGCATGACAGCCTGGTGCCGGCAGCCTTAAATGATTATTTAGGTGTTCAAGCAGGTGTCAAATCACATATCATAGATGGCGCGGCACATCTGCCTTTTGTTTCTCACCCCGAAGACGTTATGCAACAACTACTCTCAATTATCGATGTAAACCGTATCCATGATTAAACCTGGCAGTGTGATTAATAAAAAATGGATACGACGTGCGTTTGATAAAGCGGCCGTAACCTATGACGATGCCGCTGTGTTGCAGCGTGAAGTTTGTACTCGCATGCTGGAACACCTTGATGCGGTGAAAATGGTGCCTGAAACGGTATTGGATATTGGTGCAGGTACTGGCTTCGGGGTCGGTCTGTTAATGAAGCGTTATAAAAAGGCGCATATTACCGCAGTTGATCTGGCTCCCGGCATGCTGAAGCGGGTGGCCAGGCAGGGCAGTTGGTTACGTAAGCCGACATTGATATGCGCCGATGCCGATCATTTACCGATTGCTGATAACAGTGTGGATATGATTATATCGAGCCTGATGTTGCAATGGAGTGGCGATTTAGAGCGCACTTTTCGTGAGTTTCGGCGAGTACTAAAGCCCGGTGGTGTGCTCATGTTTGCAAGCTTTGGTCCGGATACGTTAATGGAATTGCGCAGTAGCTGGGCGCAGGTCGATGGCGACGGCCATGTTAATCAGTTTATGGATATGCATGATGTGGGTGATGCTCTGCTGCGCAGTCAGTTCGCTGACCCGGTCATGGACCGGGAGATGCTGACATTAACCTATCAAAAAGTCACCGATCTGATGCGAGATTTAAAAGCGATTGGTGCTAATACCCCTTCCAGTGGGCGTCGCCGTGGTTTGATGACGGCCGCTACCCTGTCTGCTGTTGAGCAGGCCTATGAGCGTTATCGACGCGATGGCGTGTTACCGGCCAGTTATGAAATTGTCTATGGCCAGGCCTGGCTGGCGGAATAGTTACGGTTAGCTGAGCGCTTCTGTACACAGCGTTTGATTTTTTGTAGCTATTTACCAGTAATAATCTGGCAAAAAGTCTGGTTATTTGTGTGTCTATATATGTGGAGAAACAGTAGCCAAATATCTGTTTCTTTTACAATATTGTTGATATTCATCAGAAATGAGCTATTTATTCTGCACATTCCAAAGCTTTTCTGTGCGTATGAGTATTTTAAAACATTAGTAAATGCTGTAATATGCGCACCTTCAAATTTGGGTCCTTGTCACTGAGCAAAGTTGCGCGCAGAGAGCAGGGGTGATTCATCCAATTTTTATTGAGCCCACTGAGGTAGAAACATGGCGCATAGTATGGCTGCTAAAGCAGAATACAATTACGACATCATCAAAAAATTTGCTGCGATGGCAATGGTTTGGGGCGTGTTGGGTATGTTCGTCGGCTTTTATGCCGCATCTGAACTTGCTTTTCCGATTCTGAACTTTGATAACCAATACATTACATTCGGTCGCTTGCGTCCGGTGCATACAACGCTGGTTATCTTCGGTTTTGGTGGTAGTGCATTATTTGCAACTTCTTATTATATTGTTCAGCGCACTTGTCAGGCTCGCCTGCATGGTACTGGCTTGGCAAATTTCACATTCTGGGGCTGGCAGATTTCTGTAGCTGCTGGCGTGATCACTTATATGCTGGGTTACACCCAGGCACGTGAGTATGCTGAATTTGAATGGCCTATCGATTTGTTGATCACAGTGACCTGGGTGATATACCTGTATGTCTTCGTGATGACGCTTCGTCAGCGTTCACAGCCACACATCTATGTTGCAAACTGGTTCTTTATCGCATTTATTCTGGCGACAGCTATCCTGCATGTCTTTAACAACCTGGCAGTGCCGGTTGATATGTTTGGCATGAAGTCATATAGCCTGTTCTCAGGTGTACAGGATGCGATGACTCAGTGGTGGTATGGGCATAATGCCGTGGGCTTTTTCTTAACAGCTGCGTTCCTGGGTATGATGTATTACTTCGTACCTAAGCAAGCGGGCCGTCCGGTTTATTCATATCGTTTGTCTGTCATCCACTTCTGGGCATTAGTGTTCTTGTACATGTGGGTTGGTGGTCATCACCTGCACTGGACAGCACTTCCAGACTGGACCTCAACACTGGCAGCTACCTTCTCGATCATTCTATTAATGCCTTCTTGGGGCGGTATGATCAACGGTATCATGACGATGTCAGGTGCCTGGGACAAGCTGCGTACTGATCCAGTTATGCGATTCCTGATCGTTTCATTATCGTTTTACGGTATGTCGACGTTTGAAGGTCCGATGATGGCTCTGAAATCGGTTAATGCGTTATCGCATTACACAGACTGGACCATCGGTCACGTTCATTCAGGTGCTTTAGGTTGGGTTGCAATGGTTTCATTCGGTTCTTTCTACCATATGGTGCCGAAGCTTTATAACACCAAGATGTACAGCGAAAAACTGATCTTCACTCACTTCTGGTTAGCGACGATTGGTATTGTTCTGTATATCACTGCAATGTGGACCTCAGGTATTGGTCAGGGTCTGATCCTGCGTGCCTTTGATAGCTACGGTAATCTGGCTTACACCTTTGTTGAGTCGGTTAGTTACCTGCATGGTCCATATATTACTCGTGCGATTGGCGGCTTCCTGTTTGTTACAGGTGCGGCGATCATGGCTTATAACCTTTACATGACTGCCAAGCAAGGTAAGCGCGAAGCCGCTGAAGCTGCTGCAGCTGCTGCTTAGGAGACTGACTCATGAAGCACGATAAAATCGAAAAAAATCTTGGCCTGCTAATGCTGTTCACAATGGTTGTGATCAGTATTGGTGGTCTGGTTGAAATTGTTCCGCTGTTCCATATCAATGACACGATAGAGAAAGTTGAAGGTGTTCGCCCTTATACGCCTCTTGAGTTACGTGGCCGTGATATCTACCAGCGTGAAGGTTGTTACCTGTGTCATTCGCAAATGATTCGTCCGTTCCGTGATGAAGCGCTGCGTTATGGTCACTATTCACTGGCGGCAGAATCGAAGTACGATCATCCGTTCCAGTGGGGCTCTAAGCGTACTGGTCCTGATCTGGCTCGAGTGGGTGAGAAATATTCAAACGAATGGCAGGTTCAGCATTTAATTGCACCACGTTCGGTTGTACCTGAGTCGATCATGCCAAACTACCCATGGTTAATGAAAAATGACCTGGCGTTTAGTGATATTGCAGATCGTCTGCGGGCACTGAAAAAAGTAGGTGTTCCTTACTCTGAAAGCAAAGCTGAATACGAAGCCAATGTGAAAGAGTTTGGTCAAGACGTCGCTGAAATGCTGGATATTCAGAAGGCACAGGAAAATCTGATCAAGCAAGCCCAATCGGGTAACTATGACGGTGATGCGAATCGCATTACTGAAATGGAAGCGATGGTCGCTTACCTGCAAATGCTGGGTACACTGGTTGATTTCAGCCAGTATGACGAAGGTCATTTCGTACAGTTCAGATAATTAATCGTAGCCGTGCAGTTTTTAAAGCACGGCTTGCAGAAAGGGTTTTGACTTGATAGCTGAAATATTTAACTGGTTAGGTGACATGCGCAATAGCAAGATTCTTGCGCTGCTGATATTTTTTATCGGCTTTGTCATTTTGCTGGTTTTTGTTTTCACTGGTAAAGAGCGCAGTAAGCGCCTTGAGTCTTATAAAAATATACCTTTTCTGGATGATGACGAAGACGAACCAAAAAGTTCGACAACGGTGAAAAAAGATGAGTAATTCGAATCAAAAATCAGGTGGTGCTCCATCTACCGGTCACAATTGGGACGGTATTGAAGAGTTAACCAATCCAGTACCACGTTGGTGGATATGGTCTTTCTACTTTACAGTAGTAATCTGTATCATTTACTGGATTATTTATCCTGCATGGCCTGTAGGCAAATCGTATACAACCGGTACCTTTAACGATATTACTTATAATGTTGTTAACAAAGATACGGGCGAAGTAAAAGAAGTGACAACGCACTGGAATACACGTGCATTGTTGATGGCTGATATGCAGCGCGGTAAAGAAGCGCTGAAACAAAAAGCCTATATGGATGAAGTGGCTAAAGCCAGCTTTGATGATATTTTATCTGACCCGGAAAAAATGGCCTTTGCGCGTTCATTAGCAAAAGGTATTTACGGTGACAACTGTGCAGCTTGTCATGGTACGGGGGGTACTGGTGTTGTGGGTTTATTCCCTAACCTGGCAGATGATGACTGGTTGTGGGGCGGTAAAGTCGAGCAAATTCAGGCTAGCATCGAACAGGGCCGTCATGGTTATATGCCGGACTTTAAAAACACTTTTAATGCCGAGCAATTAGATGCTGTTACTGAATATGTGTTATCGCTTTCAGGTCATGCAATGGACTCTAAGAAAGTGGCAACGGGTAAACGCATTTTTAATGGTCAGGAAGGTGGTTGTTATTACTGCCATACTTCAAAAGCCACCGGTATGATTTCGGTCGGTGCAGCAAATCTGACAGACAGTATCTGGACTATTGCAGACGTTCAGGGCGCAGCTTCACTGGAAGCAAAGAAAGCGTCTGTTAAATCGGTTATTGCGAATGGTGTTAGTCGTAAAATGCCAGCATGGTCTGAGCGTTTAAGTGCTAATGACATTAAACTGTTATCAGTATATGTACATGAGTTAGGCGGCGGTAAATAATAACTACCCAGCTGAGACTCCTGTCAGGCGTCATGACTGCGTTAAAAAATGATCATTTACACTTGTAAACTCACATTTTTTGCCTTGTCCTGCCAGATGACAGAAGCAATCTGAATAGTTATGCCGATTTGTTTAGTTAAAAAACGCCGGACTTGTGTCCGGCGTTTTTGTCTATAATACATTGATAAACTTTGTCCAAGAGGCGACTTAATCCGTAACTGAAAATGGCTGATCAAAATGTAAATTTCAACGGAATAGAGCCGGCCTCCAAAGTTTTCGTACGCTCTGTAAAAGGCTCTTTCCGAAATTTTAAAACAACCATGCTGTTGTTGGCATATGCGGTGTATTTTTTACTGCCCTGGTTGCGCTGGGATCGTATCAGCGGTCCTGACCAGGCGGTACTGTTTGATCTTGATGCGCGCCTGTTTTATATCTTTGGTTTGGTGATGCATCCGCAGGATGTGGTCTGGCTGACCGGTTTTTTAATTATCGCTGCCTATCTGTTATTTTTTGTGACCGGTGTTCTGGGGCGGGTCTGGTGTGGTTATTTTTGTTTTCACACGCTGTGGTTAGATACCTATATGTTTATCGAGCGACTGGTTCAGGGGGAGCGTCCAGCCCGGGTCCGACTCAGCAAGCAACGCTGGGATCTTGAAAAAACATTAAAAATTTCACTGACCTTTCTTTTATATCTGCTGGTTGCTTTCGTCACCGGTTTTACCTTTATTTTATACTGGGGTAATGCGCCTGAAATGCTTAACGGCTTTTTTAAAGGTGAACTCGATTCAGCGGCATATATCACCACGCTGATTTTAACCGGCTCAACCTTTATGCTGGCCGGTTTTGCGCGTGAACAGTTGTGTAAATCAGTTTGTCCTTATGCCCGTTTTCAAGCCGCGATGTTCGACCGTGATACACTGATTATCGCCTATGATGAAAAACGCGGTGAAGCTGATAACGGTCGGGCAAAACCATCTAAAGAAATTAAAACCCGCGAACAGCGGCTACAAAATAATATCGGTGACTGTGTTGATTGCGGTTTTTGTGTTCAGGTTTGCCCAACTGGTATCGACATAAGAGATGGTATTCAGAACGAATGTATTTCCTGTGGTTTGTGTATCGATGCCTGTAACCAGATTATGGCTAATTTGGGCTGGCCAAAGGGGCTGATCAGGTACACCTCTGAACGTGAAGTCAGCATGGGTATCCGACCAAAATATTTCAAACCCAAAAACATCGGTTATGCGCTGGCTTTTTTTGGAGGGGCGTTCTGGCTGGCCTGGAATATGGCAAATCAGGACCCTATGGATATGTCGATTCGTAAGGTTAGAAAACCGATGTATGTGCAATTATCTGATGGACGCTTTCAGAACAGCTATGAGCTAAAGGTTAATAATAAAACCCAGAACACAGTGGATGTCGGGCTGGTTATCGAAGGCTTAAAAAATGTTGAAGTTGATCTGGGGCGCTTAAAAAGGCTGACACTTAAACCAGAGCAAACCCTGACGGTAGTCGTAAGAATTAAACACCCGGCAATCAGCCACTCAGACGGACAGCAACCATTTGAGTTTGTACTGGTGCCAAAGAATGTTGTGTTTGATCCGATCAGAGACAGTGCATTATTTTATACGCCTAAATTTTAATTTTATGTTTATTTTAAACAAGAGAGACAGGATATGCCGGATTTATTAACATCGTTAGGTACTGGAGTGGCTGCGGCGATATTCATTTTTGTTGTTCTTTATAAAGTTCTTCACTTTTCTGCAGCAAGGTCAGGTTTGATCTCTGCGGGAATAGTACTGAGTGTTTACATCATTTTGGCTATTATTTTCTGGCCGGGTGGAGATGTGTTTTCGATTCATCTGGCTATATTTGGTGTGGTTCCTTACATGCTCGGAATGATTTCACATTACCGCGAGCAGGCACTGGACAGTGAGCAGCGTAAAAAATGGTTTCACTGGATTCCGGCTTTATTTTTTGTTTTCTTTTTTGTCGTTGTTGTTGTCAATATGACACTGGTTAGCCTTTCCACTAGTGGTATGTCATCAGAGATGTTGCAGTGGCTGCTGCCCAAACAAAAAGGAGCACAGTACACGTCTCAGTTCCCCGGTGTTATTTCGCATGATTATCAGGAAAAGGAAGCGCTCTATAATGAATACCTTGAAAACCTGAAGCGACAGAAGCAACGTGGCTGGAAAATCAAGCAAGGCTGGTTAGTCTCTCCAGAACAAAATAAAGCCGCGATATTTCAGATTGAAGCGCGCGATAAAAACGGCCACATAATTTCAGGTCTGGATATCAGTCTTAAGTTTTTACGTCCATCTGATTTTCGTCACGATAAGGAATTTAAAATGCATGAGGTGCTGGATGGCATTTATCAGCAAAGCGTAAAATTTGAATTTCCCGGTAACTGGAATGTTGTTATTGTGATGAAAAAAGATAATGAAGTACATGAAATTCGTGGTGATAGTTTTGTAAAAGATCAGGTCAAACAATAATCAATGTCTGAACAAAATACTCAGCAGTGTTTTCATTGTGGCCTGCCTGTGCCGCCGGGTTCTCATTATCGTGTTGAAATTGAGCAGACAGAGCAGCCTATGTGCTGTCCTGGTTGTGAAGCTGTGGCCACGGCGATTGTAGAAAACAATCTGACATCGTTTTATAAACACCGCACCGATAATAGCCGCACAGCAGGTCAGCTGGTTCCACAGGAGCTGATGAAGCTGGACCTGTATGACAAACCCCAGTTACAAAAATCCTTTGTGCGCGACGATGAAGGTGATGTTAAAGAAGCGGCGTTAATGCTGGAAGGTATCGTCTGCGCCGCCTGTGTCTGGCTGAATGAAAAATACGTGTCTTCTTTACCTGGCGTGATCGAGTTTCGGGTTAATTACTCGACCCACCGTGCGCAGTTAAAATGGCATAGTGAGGAGATTAAGCTCAGTGAGGTTTTGCGGGCGATTGAGTCGATAGGTTATCACGCCCATCCGTTTGATCCGAGTCGTCAGGAATCGATTCATAAAAAAGAAAAGCAAACAGCCATTAGGCGTTTGTTAGTTGCCGGTCTGGGCATGATGCAGGTGATGATGGTTGCGATTGCCTTATACGCCGGCGAATACGGTGTGATGGATGCAGATATCCGTGAGTTCTTGCGCTGGGTCAGTCTGGGATTTGCAATACCGGTTATGTTGTATTCGGCACAGCCTTTTTTTAAGTCTGCTTGGGGCGATTTAAAAAGACGACAACTAGGGATGGATGTGCCGGTTTCATTGGCAATGGGGGCAGCATTCTCTGCCAGCTTATGGTCAACCATTAGCGGAATCGGCGAGGTGTATTATGACTCAGTCACAATGTTCGTTTTCTTTCTGCTGGCTGGTCGTTATCTTGAACTGATAGCACGACACAAAGCCGGGCGTATTGCAGAGGAGCTGGTTAAACTGGTGCCGGCAACTGCTACCCGTATTAATACGGATGGCGCGCATGAAGTTATGACCACCAGTGAGCTGAATAAAAATGACCACGTGCTGATCAAACCAGGAGAGTTAATCCCGGCTGATGGTATTGTACTGGCAGGTATCAGTAGCGTTGATGAAAGTTTGCTGACCGGCGAAAGTTTGCCTCGAAGCAGAAAACTCGATGATGAAGTGGTTGGTGGGACATTAAATATTGAAAGTCCGTTAACGGTTTGTGTGACATCTGTTGGTGAGGAAAGCTTTCTGTCATCGGTGATCCGCTTACTGGATCGTGCCGGCAGCGAAAAACCTGCGCTGACCCGGGCGGTTGATAAAATTGCAGGCTGGTTTGTCGCCGGTATTCTGCTAATTGCGGCTGTGGTGGCTTTTTATTGGGCGGCGCAGGATGCGATGCATGCGTTCCAGATTACCTTGTCGGTACTGGTAGTTACCTGTCCCTGTGCCTTGTCACTGGCAACGCCTGCCGCGCTGACAGCAGCAACCGGACGGCTGACTGAAATCGGCTTGCTGACCACGCGTGGTCATGCGCTGGAAACACTGGCAGCAAGCACGCATATTATTTTTGATAAGACCGGTACGCTGACTTATGGCCAGTTGCAGGCAGACAATATTCAGATGCTGCGACCTAGCATGGCAGAAGCAGAGTTGTGTGCACTGATTGCAAGTATTGAGCAGGATTCAGAGCACCCAATAGCCAAAGCCTTGACCGCTTTGAGTAATGACCGACTCGCTGTTGATGCGGTTGTTGCTCAAAGCGGGCAGGGAATTGAGGCACGTTATAAGCAAGCTGTAATACGAGTGGGTAAGCGGGACTATGTTAGCCAGTTATCGGCTCAGGCAGATAGCGGGTTTGAGTCTGACAATAATGCCAAAAGCGCTGTATTTGTGGGTGATGAAAGCGGTTTGCTGGCAGTGATAACGATTCAAGATCGCTTACGTGGCGAAGCAAAAAACAGTATTGCGCAGTTAAAAGAGTTGGGTCTACAGGTGATTTTGTTAAGTGGTGATCAGCAAACTGTGGTGGAGCATGTTGCCAAAGAGCTGGGTGTGACCGAGGCCAGAGGTGAATGTTTACCGAGTGACAAGCTAAGCTACGTGCAGGCATTGCAGCAACAAGGTCATGTGGTTGCGATGGTCGGTGACGGCGTTAATGATGCGCCTGTACTGGCAGCAGCGCAGGTTTCACTGGCGATGGGCGGCGGCACCCAGCTGGCTCATGCCAGTGCCGACATGGTGTTGTTATCAGAGAATCTTGAGCATGTGGCTGATGGTGTTGCAATGGCCCGGCGGACATTAACGATAATTCGTCAAAACTTTGCCTGGGCTATTGGCTATAATGTATTGGCAGTGCCACTGGCTGCAATGGGCTTAGTTGCCCCATGGATGGCTGCTATCGGTATGTCAATGAGCTCGCTGGTGGTTGTACTGAATGCACTGCGTTTAAGACGCTAATGTCACAAGGTTGAATTTAAGACAATGAAAATTCTGTATTTATTAATACCTTTGGGATTTATGGTCATGGGTATTGCGCTCTGGGCTATCATTTGGGCGGTCAAAAATGGTCAGTTTGAAGACCTTGAAGGGCCTGCACATCGTATCCTGATGGACGATGATGACCCGATGGTACCGAGTTTTAACAAGTCGGCGGAAAAGCCGCAGGGCACGGATTCTGACTTGAATAACAAGTCAGAATAGATTAACATTTGCTGATATTCTTAATGAGGTGAGATATGTTTTCATTTTATCACGGTTTACCACTGACCATCGTTTTCGCGATTGTTGTTTTATCCTGGGCCAGCTTCTTATCGGTTATTTTTTCATAAGACAGGGTTTTACAGGATATTGATTAAAAAGCGGCCCTAAGCTGCTTTTTTTTTGTTCGCTATAAACAGATCGAATTTGTCTGATTGCCGCGGAATGGTCTATGATATAGACAATAGAACTGGCTTGAGAAGGGTGTGGCTTAAGATATGATAATGCTGTTACAACTGGATGATGAAGTCGTCATCAATAAATTTCGGGTTAATGACAAAAAGACGCTGATTGGTCGCCGGGTTGAATGTGACATCACGATTGATGATATTTCGGTGAGTGGCGAACATGCCAGTCTTGAAGTTGAGAATAGTGTTGAATTTGATGGTGAGTTTAATTACTACATCAATGATTTAGGCAGCACTAACGGGACTTTTGTCAACGATGCTAAAGCCAAGCGGCAGCGTCTGAAGCACAACGATATTATCCGGGTCGGCTGGATAAGTTTTAAATTCTACGATGAAAGTAAAGAAGAACATATGCTGGAGAAAACCAGCAAAATTAAAAAAAGCTGGATACCGGGTGTGTTTTACGGCAAATAGTTGCAAACCGCAGCCTATTGCTCAGTAAAGTGACAAAGCGGAGGTGTTGTTGTGAATCAGCATAAACCAATAGAGCAAGAACAGGTAAAGTGTGAGGTTTGTTTAAAGGAAATCCCGGCCGCAGAAGCCGCGCATTCAGAAACAGAAGATTATGTTGCGCATTTTTGCGGTCTGGAGTGTTATCAGCAGTGGCAGACAAAGCAAGCCAGCACAGAAACTGACCGACCATAAAAAACATAATGTCAGATCCTGTTATAGCGTTCTACAGACCCGATTCAGAGCCTGTTGCCTAAGACGATAGAGACTGCGTGTCTATCTTTAAGGTTTCGTTTTTATGGTTTTAACGCAGGCACAAAAAAAGCGCTCAAAGGAGCGCTTTTTTATTGTTGCTCGAAAGTTTAGGCTTCCAGCATGCCGCTGCGAAGTTTCTTCAGGGCATTGCTTTCAAGCTGACGGATACGCTCTGCAGAGACCCCGTATTTTTCCGCCAAGTCTTGTAAAGTGGCTTTGTCGTCATTCAGCCAGCGTTGTTGCAGAATATCCTGACTGCGTTCATCTAAAGTCGTTAATGACGCAGTTAACTGACTGATCTGATTTTGTTCCCAGTCAACCGACTCGGCCGCATTAGCCGGATCCATGTTGTGGCTGGTCAGGTAAGTAGATGGTGACAGATGAGAATCTTCACTGTCTTCACTGGTCGGTGCGTCAAAAGCGACGTCATAGTTATTCAGACGTGCTTCCATTTCTAATACGGTCTCAGGTTTTACACCGAGGGTTTCAGCCACATCCTTAACTTCGTCCTGATTAAACCAGCCCAGACGTTTTTTCGATGAGCGCAATTTGAAAAACAGTTTGCGTTGTGGCTTGGTGGTCGCAATTTTAACGATGCGCCAGTTACGGATAACGAATTCGTGAATTTCAGCACGAATCCAGTGTACAGCGAAGGAAACCAGACGGACGTTGTGAGAGCTATCAAAGCGTTTTACGGCTTTCATCAGGCCAATATTTCCTTCCTGAATTAAGTCCGCCAGAGGCAGGCCATAACCGGTGTAGCCGCGCGCAATACGCACAACAAAACGCAAGTTGGATAAAACCAGTTTTTGTGCTGATTCAATATCGCCCTGTTGCTGCAGTCGGTCACTTAATTCGCGCTCTTCTTCGGCGCTTAACATGGGTATATTGTTGATATCGCTGAAATAGCTACCCAGATCGTTGGTGACGACAGGTAAAACTGTTTGCGCTGGTATCAATGCTGTACTCATTGTTATTACTCCTCGTAAATCTATGAACATAGTTTAGCACTCCTGAATATAGAGTGCTAATTCTTTGGAAAGTTCCGATAAATGGAAAATAGACTGTTAAAACAAAGGCTTGTCTTGAGAGTGGCGGCCTGACAGAGGTGCTATTTTATCAGATTGCTGATTCGGGCGATGAGCAGGCTTTCTATCAGCGGTTTTTCGATAATATCATTTGCCCCGGCAGAAATAATATTATTGATATGGGAGTTGCGGTCTGGGCTGGGGGAGGTGGATACCAGAATAGGCAGCTGATCGGGCATTAGGCCAAGCCCGAAACGGATCTCACGAATTAAGTCATCGCCGCTCATCAGGCCCTCAATTTGAATATCGGTGAGTACGATATCAAAGCGTTGATTGGTATTGTCAGGGTCCTGGGTCATCGCCAGTAAGGTCAGGGCGTCGGCGGCATTATTCACATGCTGGTAGCTAAAGCCGTTATTCTCCAGCATATTCGTTACTACCCGGGTAACGGTGGGGCTGTCTTCGACGAACAAAACATGACAGCCGGGGGCTTTATTCCATGAGCGTAATGAAAGATAGGACTGGATATACTCGATCAGCTGATCGTTGCCACGGGATTTATCAAAGTAACCGTTAATATGCGGTGATGCGGTGTCATTCTTAATATTGAGGCTAAAATCACCGGACATCATGATAATCGGAGTATGGCTATCAGCATGATTCTTTCGGAATATTTCGGCAAACTCCTGGGCCTGCATATCCGGTAAGCTCATAGCGGTAATAACCAGATCAAAAGAGCAGCTCTGACAGTGTTCCAGAGCTGCTCCAGCAGTATCAAAATCGCTGAGTCTGGCGGAACTTAGCTGTTGCTGAATGGTCTTTGAAATAATCGCGCGGCTGGCCTTGGAGCCGTCGATTAATAAAATAGAATGCTCAGTCATACTTTGCTATTCCCGTTATCCGGAACTGGATTAAATTTAAAAAACCACCGTTATATTTATTTCTTAAGCACTTTAAAAACTATCCGAGCAGGCAAATTTAGAGAGCCCGTAAAAACTGCAAACGAGATCAATGATCGCTATGTTGGTTCAATTTTACTTAGCTGTCGTCCTACTGCCAGCCAGCTGCCTGCTAAACTTAGCAGACAACTGGTGAAAAGTAAGATCACTGAATTATCGAAACTCAGGCCAATCAGTTCAAAATCACTGTTGTATAAGCGTGACAGTTTTTGTACCGGTGACGCCAGCAAGAACAGCGCGATATTGGTCATCAGCAGTGCCAGAATACTGCCAGCCAGCCCGTACCATAAACCGGTATACAGAAAGGGCCGGCGAATAAAGGCATTAGTGGCACCGATTAATTTTGTTACCACGATTTCTTCTTTGCGGTTTTGAATATCGAGACGAATGGTATTACCGACTGTCAGTACTACGGCAACTCCAAGCAGAATGCTGATGATCCAGACCGCGCGGCTGGCAATTTCTAACATGCTATAAAGCCGTTTTACCCACTCCAGATCGAGCTGAGCAATATCGACTTCCGGCAGGTTTTTCATTTCGTTCAGTAGCTGGGAGGCCTGCAAGGGATTATGGTTATTTATAATCGGCTGAATCACAATCACCGCTGGTAACGGGTTTTTGTCGAGTGAATTTAAGGCATCTCCAAATCCGGAAATTCGAATAAAATCCTCTAGCGCCTGATCCGGGCTGATGACTCGGGTGCTTTCAATATCATTTCGCAGGTTCAGGCGATGCGCCAGCTGATCGACTGTTTTCATCGTTACCCGGTCTTTGATAAACAATGACATTTGAGACGAGCTGTCCCAGTCTGCGCTGACCTGATGTACATTGTGCAGCAACAAATACATGCCGGCGGGCAGCGCCAGCGCAATAGCAATCACCGTCATGGTCATCATGCTGGCGATAGGGCGACGTGTGAGTTCGCCTAAACTGGAAAGAAAAACACGTACATGATGGATGAAATAAGCCTTTAAAGGTGCGTTTTTTTGCAGTTTGACGCCGCGCTCAGGAGTTTTAGCCATCAGCTTATCGCCCTTGACGTTAAGTCATTACGTATCAGCTGACCATCATCCAGTGAAATCACCGGGTAACCCATTTCGTCAATTAAGTTGAGGTCATGGCTGGCAATCAAGACGGAAACACCAACCTGATTAAAACGCTCAAATAAGTGCATAATTTCTTTAGATAAATCCGGGTCAAGGTTACCGGTGGGCTCGTCTGCCAGTAATAACGGTGGTTTATGGACAATGGCGCGGGCAATGCCAACGCGCTGTTGTTCACCGCCGGATAAGGTAATTGGCATGGCCTTTTCTTTATTTAATAAATCGACCTGATCGAGTGCTGCGCGGACCCGTTTGCTGATTTCCTGGTGTCGAAAACCGGCGATGATTAATGGCATGGCGACGTTCTGGTACACGGTGCGGTCATTCAGCAGTTGATGGTTCTGAAAAATAATGCCGATATTGCGGCGGATGTACGGAATCTTATGTTTGCCAATCTGATTCAGGTTGACTCCATCGAGAAAAACCTGGCCACGGCTGGGCCGCTCTATCATTGCGATCAGTTTTAGCAAGGTGCTTTTACCGGCTCCTGAATGGCCGGTTAAATAAGCCATTTGGCCGCGTGGCAGATGGTAGTTAACACCTAGCAAGGCTTCAAAGCCGCCCGGGTATTGTTTACTGACATTATCAAAACGGATCATGAATTCCCCATTTGGTCCGTGTGAATCGTTATCGTTATTCTGACTAGTGTGCCATAAATGGTGATATTTTTCATGGCAGAATTAATTGGCTTGAAACTTGGTGTGGTGGTAGCTGAAAATTTAAAAATCATGCTTCTATCATTTTATGGCAAGGTGTGAGTGTTTTCATCGTAGATACATTGCCGGTAGTCGCACCGGCGAGCGAGGCATTTTTTCCTACAGCTGAAAAAGTACCGTACTTGCGTGTGTAGGTGACACGTTAATTAATAGCGCGATAGCGCGCATACTATCTAATGAAAGCCGCCCTAACCCAGTTTGCCCTGCGGGTTCCCATGCCTTGTAAATACAGTCACTATCAAACTATGTACTGTAATAGTGATAGCCTCTCTAACGGGTCATTTTCATTCGCATCCCTCGGTAACCGCTCCTGCGTTACTCTACCTCCTGCATCCATGCAGTCGTGCTCAAGAAAACTTAATCTGCCGTCCATGGCAGATTATCCCTTTCTAGAAACAATGCATGGCAAACTGCGAGACGGGAGCAATAATTAAAAACAGATAGTAACTACTAGATTTTAGTCCTTTTTATTTTCTTTTGAATTCGACTTTGACTCACCGCTCCCCATTTAAGCAAGCCGAGGAAGGCGTAATATGGACGGGGCTTTCTGCGAGGATGTTTGAGTGAATGGTGTTTTTTATCATTCACGAGTTCCGCAGCAGCCGTCGATATTTCGACTGACGAGGGAACCCTTATGCTTTTTATAAGGGATTGGTTAACGGGGCGGCTTTCTTTTCGTTAGTTTTCTGTAGCTGTAGACAGAAAAGTGACCTGCTGTCGGTCAGCCACCGACGCTGTTGACGTTGACTTTGGTTTTATAAAAAACAAACTCAATCTGGCTGATGATCCAGTAACGCATTAACAAACTCTTCTGCATTAAACTCGCGTAAATCCTCAATGCCTTCACCGACACCAATATAACGAATAGGCAAGCCGAGTTTTTGGGAAATCGCCAACAAAATACCGCCTTTTGCTGTGCCATCGAGCTTGGTTACCGTTAGTCCGGTTACATTCATGGCCTGATGGAACTGCTCAGCCTGAATCAGGCCGTTTTGACCAAAGCCTGCATCGATTACCAGCATAACTTCGTGTGGCGCGGACTCGTCGAGTCGGGCCATCACCCGGCGAATTTTTACCAGCTCTTGCATCAGGTTGCTTTGCGTGTGCAGACGCCCTGCTGTATCGGCAATTACGATATCAATACCTTTGGCTTGTGCAGACTGTACCGCGTCGAAGATGACAGAAGCAGAGTCTGCTCCTGTGCCTTGTGCGATAACCGCTACCTCGTTGCGCTCACCCCAGGTTTTAAGTTGTTCGACGGCTGCAGCGCGGAAGGTGTCGCCGGCCGCGAGCATGACGGATTTTCCCTGATTTTGAAAACGTTTGGCCAGCTTGCCGATGGTGGTGGTTTTACCAGCACCGTTGATGCCCACTACCAGTATTACAAAAGGCTGATTGGTGTCAGTTTGCAGGGCTTGTTGAGCCGGTTTCAGCAGTTCAATCATATCGCTTGAGAGACACTGCATTAGCGCTTCTGGGTTGTTCATTTCTTTGCGTGAAAGCCGCTTGCTCAGATCGGCGATAATTTTCTGGGTGACCTCTATACCGACGTCGGCGCTGAGCAGACGGGTTTCCAGTTGTTCCAGAATATCCTCATCGATGGCTTTTGAACCGAGCAGAATATCGGCTAAACCGTCAGTAAATCCGCGACGTGATTTGGTGATTGACTGATGCAGTGTTTTTTCAGGCTGTGATGCAGCAGGGGCGGCTGAAGCGTTTGTTTTTTTGTTTCGTTTTAGAAAACCGAACATGAAATAATGTGCCTGATTATTGGGTTAAGTGGTGTCTGTCAGAGGCGAACAGACTGCGATTCATCAAGTTGCGATCCATTATATCTAATTATGCGTTATTCGTCCCTAACAACGACAGAAGTGTCAGCTCTGTTAAAAATACTGGAAATACATAAGCAGGTGATTGATATCTGCAGTATTTAGGGCTAGAGATAGGTAACGACGAGAAAGAATTCGACTTTTACTAGATAGGCGAAGTAGTTTGGAAAAGCGCTTAAAGCCCAGTTTATTAAGAAATTTATTAATATCCTTTTTGGTATTAGGGTTTATTGTGGGTGCAATTTTCCCCTTTTATGCAGAGATTTTTGTGGTTTTTAAGCCCGACATGTATATCGGGTTTTTTGTTGGCTGTTTGGTCGCTGGTGTGATGATAGGTGTTGCTAATTATTTTCTGGTTAAGCTTATCTTATTAAGCAAGCTGGCCAAAATAGCCGATGTTGCTAATGCCATCAGCAACAAAGATGTCAGTCTGCAATGCTCAATGGAAAGTGATGATGTTGTCGGAGACATTATCGACAGTTTTAACAGAATGGCACTGACATTAAGGCAGCTGGTACAAACCATGCAGTCTGAAACCAAGGCATTGCATTCATCGGTTCATGAATTGAAAGAATCGGCAGTAAATGCTGCATCTGCAATACACCAACAGTTAGCTACGGTCGAACAAGTGGTATCTGACGTTAATCAAATGTTTGTAAAATCAGCCGATGTGGCAAACAGCACGGCTGATACAGCGAAGGCAACTGAAGTGGCCGATGAGCAGGGTAATACGGCAAAACTGGTTATCGTAGAGGCAATGTGTGCGGTCGATACACTGGCAGAAATGGTGCAAAGCGCGACCGATGTGGTTTCAAAGCTGGAAAGTGACAGTGCCAATATTGGTGATGTGCTGGCGGTAATCAACGGGATCGCCGAGCAAACCAATCTGCTGGCATTAAATGCGGCGATAGAAGCGGCCCGTGCCGGCGAGCAGGGACGTGGTTTTGCGGTGGTGGCCGATGAAGTGCGGATGCTGGCAACCCGAACCCAGCATTCAACACAGGAAATCACCGGAATGACTGAAAATCTGCTCAGTGGCACTCAAAAAGCAGTGTCAGCGATGGCCCAGGGTAAAGAGAGTGCGCAGCAAGGCGTGGATTTAACAGAACAAGCTGTCGAGGCATTAGCGGCTATTTCTTCGGCAATCGGTACGGTGAAAGATATGAATTTACAAATTGCTGAGGCCGCAGATGTACAAAGTCAGGTAATGAATGATGTCAATCAGAATGTACAGGGGCTCAGTGATGTAATGATGCAATCGTCAAGCAACCTGGATGTGATTAATCAAGCCAGTGCGGACGTTAATCAGCGCATTAAGAATCTGGAAATAATAATCAGTGATTATAAAACCTGAGCGCTTACGAGCGGTCTGAGCTGCTGTCTTGTTTACGTCGGCGTGAGCGCAAGACGGTAATGTTGTACTGACTTTTCTGTTCAATACACGGTATCATGCGGTGAACTTGCCGGATCTTTGCCGGTCTACAGATGATGAGAAATTTGCGTACTTTAGTTAGCTGCGGCAAAGTTCGAAGCATCTTTATTATATGTTTTTGGGGTTAATATGCGTTGGATAGGAATTATTGTCGGCACCCTTATGTTTGTTGCCGGATATGTGTACCTGTGGGAAGAAGAAATACCACCGGCAGTGATGTTGTCTTCCAGTGAAAGTATAAACGTCTATCAGCTGGCTAATGGCATGAAGGTATTAGTGCAGGAAGATGACCGCTCTAATGTGGTGGTTTCGCAAGTCTGGTATAAAGTCGGTGCCAGTTACGAACCCGAAGGTAAAACAGGTATGTCGCATGTTCTCGAACATATGATGTTCAAAGGAACTGATGACTATTCAGCGGGAAAATTTTCAGAAATCATTGCGCTAAATGGTGGTCGTGAAAATGCTTTTACCAGTAAGGATTACACGGCCTACTTTCAGCGTATTGCCAGTGACCGGCTGGAATTATGTCTGGAACTTGAAGCTGACCGGATGCGTAATCTGACGCTTGATGAGGCGGAGTTTAAAAAAGAAGTCGAAGTGGTGAAAGAAGAGCGTAGGCTGCGTACCGAAGATAGTCCTACCTCGCTGACCTATGAACGCTTTAATGCAACTGCATTTAAAAGCGGACCATATCATCATCCGGTAATTGGCTGGATGGAAGATCTGGATAAGATGACGGTTGCTGATCTACGCGACTGGTATAACAAATGGTATGCACCCAATAACGCAACACTGGTTGTTAGCGGAGACGTTAAGGCGGATCAGGTTGTTGAGCTGGCGAATAAATATTTTGGCAGAATTAAAGCTCAACAAGTGCCTCAGCAGGCGGTTGCTAGCGCAGAATCTCAGCAATCGAGCCGCTATTTAAAAGTTGCTTTGCCGGCTCAAGTGCCTTATCTGCTGATTGGCTATAAGGTGCCCAGCCTGACTCAGGCAAAGACTGCAGAGATCGAGTCAGATGTGTATGCGCTGGAGGTTTTATCAGGCTTGCTTGACGGTGGTAACAGCACACGGTTGTCAAAAAATCTGGTCAGAGGCCGGGAAATAGCCAGCAGTGCCGGTGCCGGTTATAACCTTTACGATCGTCTGAATACACTGTTTATATTAAGTGGTTTGCCATCAGCGAAAAGCAATATCAGTGAGTTGAAACAGGCACTATTTGATGAAGTTGAAAAACTTAAAAGTAATCCGCCGGAACAATCAGAACTGGATCGTGTTAAAGCCCAGGTTATCGCGGCTAATGTCTATGAAAAAGATTCGATTTTTTATCAGGCAATGCAGTTAGGTATTCTGGAAACGACCGGGCTGGGCTGGAACAAAAAAGATGAATATCTTGAAAAAATAAGCAGTATTACACCGCAGCAGGTGCAGGATGTTGCCAATAAATATTTTGTTGAAGAAACGCTGACGATAGCTGAACTAAAACCATTGCCAATGCAAAAGGCAAAGCAAACCAGAACAAATTCAGCAGGAGCCCGTCATGCAAATTAATACACGTTTTATATTATTAGTGACGACGCTGTTATTGTCGGCAGTTAGTCTGAATGCTTTTGCCTCGCCGAGGATATTGCAGTGGCATACAGCAAAAGGCACGCCGGTATATTTTGTTGAATCAAAACAGTTACCGATTGTTGATATTCGTATTATTTTCGATGCCGGCAGTGCGCGTGATGACAGTCAGGCTGGACTGGCCGTGTTAACCAATGCCTTACTGGCGGAAGGCGCGGCAGAAAAATCAGCGCAACAGATTGCAGAGCAATTTGAAGATGTCGGTGCACAGTTCGGTAACGGTGCACTGCGTGATATGGCATGGCTGAGTTTGCGCAGTTTACGTGATGATCGTTATCTGCGACCCGCATTATTAACCTTAAAAGATCTGCTCAGTAAGCCGACATTTTCTGAAGAAAGTTTTCAGCGTGAACTGGCTAATCTTAAGGTCGCAAGACAAGCTGCCAAACAGTCACCTGAAACGCTGGCGTCGGAGGCTTTTTATAAAGCGCTCTATGGTGATCACCCGTATGCATCGCCGGTAAACGGTGACGATGAAAGCCTGATATCTATGCAGCGCAAGCAGGTGCTGAATTTTTACGATCGCTATTACGTCAGCAGCAATGCCGTTATTGCCATTGTTGGTCAGCTAACTCGGGCGCAGGCAGAAAATATGGCCGATGATCTGGTGTCGGAGTTAAAAAAAGGGATTAAAATTCCGCCGCTGCCTCCGGTAAAAAATCTGTCAGAGGCACAGACGATAAAAATTGATTTTCCATCCCAGCAAACACATATCATGATGGGGCAGCCGGGCACTCAGCGCGGTGACAAAGACTATTTTTCTTTGTATGTGGCAAACCATCCTTTCGGTGGCAGCGGTTTTTCTTCCCGACTGGTTGATGAAATCAGAGAGAAGCGCGGTCTGGCCTATAGTGTGCATAGTTATTTTTCACCGAGTCGCGAGCTCGGGCCATTTTTAATCGGCATGCAAACAAAAAATGAACAGGCACAGCAGGCACTTGGTTTACTGACATCTGAACTGCAAAAGTTCTGGCAGAAAGGGCCGACTGAAGACGAGCTGGAATCAACAGTTAAAAACATTACTGGCGGTTTTCCGTTACGCATAGACAGTAATAAAAAAATCGTGGAATATCTGTCGATGATTGGTTTTTATCACTTGCCGCTGGACTACCTGCATAACTTTAATCGTCAGATTGAAGCGGTTACGCTGGAGCAGATCAAGTCGGCACTGCAAAGAAGACTAAATCCTGAAAAAATGATCACGGTGATTGTCGGTGCCAGCACAGAAAGCAAAGCGAGCAGTCAGAATCGCTAAGTCATCGCCAGTGGCAATCACAGGCAAGCTCAGAATTATCGGTGGTATCTGGCGTCGTCGTCAGTTGCCGGTGATCGATGCAGAAGGGCTGCGGCCAACTACTGACCGGGTCAGAGAAACCCTGTTTAACTGGCTGCAGACAGATTTAGCCGGAAGTCGGTGTCTGGATTTGTTCGCCGGCAGTGGCGCGCTGGGACTGGAAGCGGCCTCGCGTGGTGCCAGCGATGTGGTTTTGGTGGAAAAATCGCCAGCGATCGCGCAAATGCTGGCACACAACATAAAACAGCTTGAGGCGAGTCAAGTAAAACTGCTGCACCAGGATGCATTGCTGTATTTGCAAAGTCAGAATTCTTCAGCTGATTTAGACGTTGACATTGTATTTCTCGATCCGCCTTATCAATCGGCTTTGTTGCAACCTGTTATCGCCGCATTGCGTCTGGGCACAGGCACAAAGGTTTATCTTGAGGCTAAAAAAGGCGATGATGTTGCGATACCTGATAACTGGCTGCTGTTGAAAGACAAAGTTGCCGGTCAGATTCATTACCGTTTATATGAGATAAGCAACTAATGTCAGTGACTGCTGTATACCCCGGCACTTTTGATCCTATGACTAATGGTCATTCTGACCTGATCCAGCGGGCCAGCAAGATTTTTGAAAAAGTCATTGTTGCGGTTGCTGCGAACCCGGGTAAAACACCATTGTTTGATTTGCAGCAACGGGTGGCAATGGCAGAAGCCGTATTATCCGGCCTGCCTAATGTCGAGGTGTGCGGTTTTTCAGCCTTGCTGGTGAATTTTGTTAAGCAAAAGCAAGCGCATGTGATCCTGCGTGGACTGCGTGTGGTCTCGGATTTTGAATTTGAGATGCAGTTAGCAAGCATGAACCGGCGACTGGAAAACAAAATTGAGACGCTTTTTTTAACCCCATCTGAGCAAAACAGCTTTCTTTCCTCAAGTTTAGTGAAAGAAATCGCTTTACACGGTGGTGATGTGCATGAATTTGTCCATCCGATAGTTGTGGCTGAACTTCAACGCTTAATCAGGTAGAATGCAGACACAGCAACATAGCCTGACTGGAGATTATTGTATATGGCGCTTTATATCACTGATGAGTGCATCAACTGTGACGTTTGTGAACCGGAATGCCCGAATGAGGCTATCTCTCCGGGAGACGAGATTTACTTAATAGACCCGAATAAGTGCACGGAATGTATTGGCCATTACGACACGCCACAATGTGTCGAGGTCTGCCCTGTCGATTGTATTCCAAAAGATCCTGATCATGAGGAGTCTGAGGATGATTTATGGGGTAAATACCGGTCCCTGACCGGCGAGTCGTAGTCATGGAATCAAAAGGCCCTTCAAGGGCCTTTTTTTATTTGAATTTTTCTGTTTCAATAAATTAATATCGACAAAACCTGTCAGGCGCTTGAGCTGTGCAGAGCCTGCTTGGCTGGGAGAGAAAGGGAATGTCAAAAGAGATTTTAGCAATGCATCTGATTAACATCATCGTGAAAAATAGTCGTCAATACCTGCAAACCATAGCCTCTGTGACTTTAATGCTGCTGTCATTTACTGTCCATAGTGCCAGTTTAAGTCAGGCCGGGGTGGCCAGCGCGCATCCACTGGCTACCGAAATTGGCGAACGGATATTAAAGAATGGCGGTAATGCGATAGATGCTGCGGTTGCCATCAGTGCAGCGCTGGCGGTGGTTGAGCCCTATGGTTCGGGGCTTGGCGGCGGTGGTTTCTGGCTGGTGCACAATGCGCTTGATGGCAAAGATATCATGATCGATGGCCGTGAACGGGCGCCACTGGCAGCGTCTAGAGATATGTATCTGGATAAAAACGGCGAGGTCGACCATAAAAAATCCATGGACGGTGCTTTGGCTGCCGGCATCCCGGGCGTACCCGCAGCATTGCAGTACCTGTCTGAAACCTATGGTTTACTGGATTTAAGCACTAGTCTTGAGCCGGCTATTTTGCTGGCGCGTGATGGGTTTAAAGTGGATGCGTATTTTGCCAGAATGGTGAAATTCAGACTTGAGGCATTACGCGCCTCGGAACAGGCTGCTCGACTGTTTTTGCAAAATAATGAGGTCCCGGCGCTGGGCCATGTGATCAAGCAGGAAGAGCTGGCAAATACGCTAGAGCTGATCGCAAATAAAGGTATGGAAGGATTTTATCGGGGTGAGCTGGCTGAAAAATTAGTTAAAGGGGTGCAGCAGGCCGGTGGTATCTGGACACTTGACGATTTAATGAATTATCAGGTGGTGCCGCGAGTGCCGGTTGTCAGTCGCTACAAGGGTATGAAAGTGACCTCGGCTGCGCTGCCATCATCAGGCGGTATCGTGATGGCAGAAGTGTTCAATATGTTGTCGTTAAAAGACCTGGAAATTGTCAGTCGTGCTGAACAGGTGCATTTAATTGTTGAAGCCATGCGCCGCGCCTACAGAGACAGAGCGCAATATCTGGGCGATAGCGATTATGTAGAGGTGGCGGTTAAAAAGTTAACCAGCCAGAGTTACGCCGACAGTTTAGCGGCCGGCATCAACAGTAAAGAGGCAACTGCCAGCGCATCTTTAAAGCCGGTGGGGTTTGAAAGTGGCGGCAATAATACCACTCATTTCTCGGTGATTGATCAGCGTGGTAACAGGGTCTCGGCAACACTGTCAGTTAACTATCCCTTTGGCTCCGGCTACATCGTGCCCGGAACTGGTATTTTGCTGAATGATGAGATGGATGATTTTTCCGCTAAGCCTGGTGTGCCGAACGCTTATGGTCTGGTGGGTGCCGAGGCTAATGCAATAGCCCCTGGTAAGCGGATGTTGTCGAGCATGTCGCCAACGTTTTTAGAAACAGAAGATCGCATTGCTGTGGTTGGCACACCTGGAGGCAGCCGAATTATCAGTATGGTGATTCTGGCTGCGCTGGAATTTTATAAGGGTGCCGACGCTAAAACGATGGTTGATTTACCGCGTATCCATCACCAGTATTTGCCCGATAAGATCTTTTATGAAAAAGATGCACTGACAGCAGCTGATATTGAAACGCTTGGGCTGATGGGCCATCAGTTAAGCGAGGGCAATAGCTGGGGTAATATGCATGCAGTTATCTGGCATAAAAAGAAAAAAGTTATTGATGCTGCATCGGATTACCGGGGTATTGGTAAAGCGGTTGTCATCAAATAAAGTCATACTAATAAATAATCGGGTTCAGCGTTAATGGCAGTGGGTGTTTTTGATTCGGGCATAGGTGGCTTGAGTGTATTACAGCATTTAATGCAGCAATCACCGGATGAATATTTTGTCTATGTTGCAGACAGTCAACATGCACCTTATGGCAATAAGTCTGAACAGTTTATACAACAGCGATGTCTTGAAATTTGCCGCTTTCTTATTGAGCAGCAGGTATCGGTGATAGTCGTTGCCTGTAATACGGCCACCGCTGCTGCTGTAAAAACCATTCGCGAGCATGTGACTATTCCGGTGGTGGCGATTGAACCGGCATTAAAGCCTGCCAGTCTGAAAACAAAAACCGGCAAAGTCGGTGTGCTGGCAACCGCTTCAACACTGCAAAGTCAGCAATACAACAGTCTGGTCTCGCGCTATGCAGTAAACATCAGTTGTTATGAACAGGCAGCGCACGGTCTGGTTGAGTTAATAGAAGCGGGCCGTCTGGATGATCCACAAACCGAAGCCTTATTACGCCAGTATCTGCAACCGATGTTGCAGCAAGGTGTTGATTCGGTAGTGCTGGGCTGTACTCATTACCCGTTTGTGTTAGACACGATACAGAAAATTACCGGCCCGGAGGTCAGTATCATTGATACCGGCAGCGCGGTTGCCGGGCAGTTAAAACGGGTTTTAAGTGAACAAAATCAGCAGCACTTAACAGCACCGATGAATGCGCTCAAGCAGCATCTGTTTTACAGTTCGGGAGATATCCAGCATGCCAGAGAAATGATCGGCTTGTTGATGGGGCAAGCGTTCGAGGTAACAGCCTTAAGCGTTTAAGCCGGTGACATTGAATGACGCCGGCTTAAATCGGCAGTGGTTTAACTGACGGCCTTGATTAAGGTCGAGGTAATGTGCTCAACCATCTCGTCAGTCATTGCCGGGTAAACAGGCAGTGACAGCGTCTGGTGAGTCAGCATTTCACAGACTGGCACATCTTCTTTTTTATAACCCAGACTTTGGTAGACAGGCTGAACAGATAACGGCTCCGGATAACATTGTGAGCTCGGGATGCCGTTGTCAGTCAGTATCTGACGTACAGCATCACGGTTTTCAGTCAGACGAATCGTATACAAATTGAAAGCATGGCCAAAACCTGGCGGTGCGTAAGGGGTAATAATACCGCTGTCTTTTAATTGCTCGCTATACGCTGCGGCAATGCGGTTACGAGCCGCAATATCAGCATCAATTTTCTTTAGTTTAAGACGTAAAATGGCAGCCTGAATTTCATCAAGACGACTGTTATAGCCGACTTCGGCATGAACAAACGGCTTAATGGCGCCGTGATTGCGTAAACGGTGCAGTCGGTCGAGCACATCTTTTGAATTAGTGGTGATGATGCCGCCGTCACCATAGCAGCCTAGTACCTTAGTTGGATAAAAACTAAAGCAGCCAGTGCTGCCTAAACTGCCGACGCGCTGATCACCAACCTGAGCGCCAAAAGCTTGTGCGGCATCTTCAAGCACTTCAAGATTGTGTTTTGCGGCCAGTGCATTGATGGCTGTCATGTCTGCCGGCTGACCGAAAATATGGACAACGATAATGGCTTTGGTTTTGTCAGTGATGACTGCTTCAATACTGTCAGCGGTAATATTAAAACTTTGTTCATCAATGTCGGCGAAAACCGGTGTCGCACCAACCAGATCGATGCACTCAGATGATGCAAAGAAGGTGAAAGGTGAGGTAATGACTTCATCACCGGCCCCAATATTTAAAGCCCGTAATGATAGGGTCAGGGCGTCGGTGCCGTTAGCGACTGAAACGGCATAATCGGTGCCCACATAAGCGGCACATTCTTCTTCAAATGCCTGAACATTGGGGCCTAATATATAACGACCGTTGGCGCCGACTTCTTTGATGGCGTTGAACCATTCTTCATGCAGGCTGTTAAATTCTTCAGATAAATCCAGGAAAGGTATATTCATTATTTTTTCACACTGTCTAAAATACTTTGACGAACAAGATTGGCTACACGAATAGCCTCCAAACCAACGCGACCATCAACCAAAGGTTTCTTGCCGGTTTTAACAGAATCGATAAATTCGATCAGTTCAGCATCCAGTGGCATTTGTGGTTCGATGACCGGTTTCTCCATGATGATCTCATCACGCTTATTGTCATCCTGAGGCCGGGTGCTGGCAATTTCTAACTGCTGGTCTTCAAAATTAAGACCATAGTAATGATTCTTTTCAAAGACGCGTATACGCCGGTGTTTTTTATTAGAAACACGGCTGGCGGTGACATTAGCAACGGCACCATTGGCAAATTCAAGGCGGACATTAGCGATATCAACGTGTTCGGTTAAAACCGGCAGGCCAGAGGCTGACACGTTAACTATTTCTGAATCAACCAGTGACAAGACGATGTCGATATCGTGAATCATTAAGTCAGTGATAACATCGACATCGGTCGCACGTTCTACAAACATACTGAGACGGTGGGCTTCAATAAACTGCGGATTTTTACAGCGGTTTGCCAGCGCCATGATACCGGCATTAAAGCGTTCCAGAAAACCGACCTGAAAGATGATGCCGGCTTTTTCAGCCATTTCTACCAGCGTCAGAGAGTCTTCATAAGTTGGTGTAATCGGCTTTTCCATCATAATGTGGATGCCGTTTTCTATAAAGGGTTTAGCCGTTTCCAGGTGGTAGATAGTCGGTACAACAATACTGACTGCATCAACTTTGCCAATCAGCTCTTCACCGTTGGTAAACGCCTCACAGCCCAACTCATCGGCAATCGCCTGAGCCGCTGCTGCATCAACATCAGCAACCCCTACCAGCTTAATCCCAGGCAGTTTGGCATAAATTTTCGCATGAATGCGGCCTAGATAACCAACTCCGATAACACCTACACGTATATCCGCGCTCATAGTTAATATAGTCTCTTGAGTAAATTTATTGCTGCGATTATAGCATCGCGTTTGTGATGAGTCTGCTTTCCGTTCTGAAAATTGTCGATAAAGTAAGCCGTGCCGGAAGTTGCCGAGACAAACTATCAGAAAAGCCGGTCTTATGGTTAAATCATGGCTCTGATCAGGTCAAAAGGATAAGTCAGGCATGAGTCGTTATTTAATCCTTATTATGTTGCTTGTTAGTTCACAGGTTCTGGCTGAGCTGACTTTTCCAGAGCGCAGAAAACCACAGTATTTCACTGACCCTGGTTATTATGTGTTGCCGAGCCTCTATAGTATTCCGGGTTTGGGTGATGGTCTGATCGTGGTCGGGGCAAGCACTAACTACCACGGCTATTCTGATCTGTATGGTTTCGCCGCAACCGGTGATCTGGTTGGTCTGGGACTGTTCTCGACCGAGAATCACCTGATCGAAAAACAACTGATTATTGATTTTGCCGTGCAGGATTTTAATAAGGCCAGTATCCAGCGTTTCAAAGATCGTGGCATGAGCTCCGGGGCCAATGATTATGTGCTGGCAGAGCTGGATAATGCGCTATTTTACGGCTCGCGGTTAACCTATACCTTGTTTGAGCGACGCCTTGAATTTTATGGCATGGTGTTTGATAACGAATCAAAAGCCGGTGCTATTCGCAACCCGGATGGCAGTTTGTTGCAGTCGGCCAGTCATGCTGAGCTGAATAAATCGCGCAGCATGACGATTGGCAGCCGGCTCGATTTAACCGATGATTACAGTGACCCCAGACAAGGCTTTCGACTGGAACTGAGTTTCTGGCATTCGCCACCCAGAGAAGTAAACGCGGTCGACTTCAATATTATTGATCTGAACCTGACTCAATACATTGCGTTTTCTAAAAACGATACCTTGGTGCTGAATTACTTTCAGGCCGATAGTCAGGTTAATCGTCAGGGAGAAACCGACCCTGGCGTGATTCAAGCCAGTCAGGGTTATGATTGCAGTTCGCCGTTGCTGACAGCTGAGCAGCAACAAGACTGCAACAGTTATATTAATTCAACAGTGGCTCACAATACCTATGGTTCGGTGGGGGCTTTGGGCGGTCTTAGCCGTTTGCGTTCATATCCGGGCGGGCGTTTTGAAGGCTCGCATGCGCGTTTTTATGGGCTTGAGTACCGCTGGAATATTAATGATGATGACAAGGCTTTTGATTTTGTCATCGCAAAAGACATCCGCACTCTGATGCAGCTGGCCTTGTTTTATGAGCGGGGCGCAATTTCAGATGATGAAACGCAGCTGTGGGATAAAATGGTTTATTCAGCCGGCCTGGGTTTTCGAATGGTGACATCATCCGGGCTGGTATTTCGGGCCGATTTGGCGAGTGGTGATGAAGGTTACGAAGTCAGTGTGATCGTTGGTTATCCGTGGGAAGTGTTTTAATCCTGATAACTGACAAGCGTGTCACGCCCGGCTGCTTTGGCTTGGTAGAGGGCTTTGTCAGCAGCTTTTAAAAACGCGCTGGTATTGGCAAAATCATGCTGGTCGATATGGGTTGCCAGACCAATTGACACGCCGAGTTTAATGATCGCGTCGTCAATCTGGCTGCTATGATTGCTGCGCTGTTCTTTAAGCAGACGTTGTAACATGGCTTCGGCGGTTTCATGGGTTGAACCGGGCAATATCAGAATAAACTCATCGCCTCCATAACGCGCCAGTGTATCGGTCTGCCGTATATTAAGGTTAAAAAAATCAGCAATATCTTTTAATACTTTGTCACCAGCGGGATGGCCATAAATATCATTAACTTCTTTGAAGTTATCCAGATCGATGAAAGCCAGAGATAAAGGCCAGCGATTAAGGTTGGCATTCTCAAATTCTTCATCGAGTAAATATTCAAAATATTTGCGGTTGTAAATACCGGTTAACGGATCACGGCGAGCGGCTTCTTCAAGATCTTTGTTTTCTTCGTGCATGGCCTCAATCTGCCGACGATCTTGCTCAGACTGTTTAATGATCTGTAAGTTTCGTTGCAGAATCAGTTCTCTAGTCTGATCAAGTAAGCGGTCACGGGCCTGATTATCACTTAGCTGAACATTAAATAAACTGGATACTTCCGGCAGGATGTTGCAGATATCATCGATGAACTCTTGATATTCGATCTCATTGAGACCTAGTATAGATTTACAGACCTGCATATTTTCAGAGAGCAGATCCGGCTCATCGGTATCGATCCAGATATCGGCCAGATGCCCGGAAAAACTGATGCATTGCTGAAACAAATCGTCTTTAGCGTTTTGATGCTGTTGTGTGTCGAGTGTATGGCTGTTCAATACAGCAGTATAAAGCTTTTGCGGGAAATTCCAGTGCTTTAAAATCCAGGCGCCGACGACAGAATGGTTGGTGTTCAGGGTTTCATGTTCAAGCAGTGTCTTCTGATCATGGGCTAAGTATTGCTCTGATGTTTCCGGGTATAGAGTCGGGTGCGAGCACTGCAGAACCAGGATGCCAATATCCTGCAGCAGAGCGCTTAAAAAAATATCTTCAAGGTTACCAAGGCCGATTTTCTTACCCATGCGCTTGGCGATGGTGGCCGAAAGAATGGCGCGTTTCCAGAAGTTTTCATGGATGAAAGGCTGTTCTGGATTATTTTTAAGTGAATTGAGCAGACTAAAGCTCAGGCCGATGGTCAGTGAGGCATTTAAGCCCAGTATGGTCAGGGCTTCACGCAGGTTGTTAATGGTGCGTCTCAGCGAATATAGCGGTGAATTGGCAACCTTTAACAGTTTTGCCGATAACGCCGGGTCTGAGCGAATAATTTCAGAAACTTCAGATAGACCAATATCAGGGTCCTGACTGGCAGCAATCACCTGTAACACAACAGCCGGTAAACTGGGGAGTGTGGGACATTGTAAAATTTGCGCTTTAACCGATTCCGGTATTTCAATGTCCATGTTTGGTGTATTCATTTAATAATAACGTTCCAATTAATGGGATGGACATCATGCATAGAAAAGATTTTAATTCTTGATTGTTGTTTTAGCATAAATAGAGACTGTCAGTATACAGAGAAGTGTGGCGTTTTTAAAAGTAATTTATTGTATATAATTGATAGTGGTCAAAAGAAATGTTGGTGTAAGTGGTATAGAATCAGTGACTTAACTGCTGTAGTCAGCCGGGAGTAAAAGATGAGTGATAATGATTTGCGTGAAAAGTTTGAGCATGCCTATGAGCAGATGCTGGATAGCGCTAAAGAGTTTGTTGTTAATGCACGGGAACATAGTGGCCCCGTGATAAAAGCAGCGCTAAAAGAAGCGCGGGAAAAAGTTGCCGATATTTCGGAGCTGACAACTGAAGAAATTGATAAGCTCTCATCCTATATCGAAAAAGATTTAACCGAAGCGGCAGACTTTATGCAAGATCAGCAAAAGGAGCTGGCGGACTGGTTAAGACTGGATGTTTTATTAATAGAAAAATACTTGCTTGAAAAATTCACATCATTGGCTGACCGGACCCGGGTTGAACTGGAACAATGGTCGCTGAATGCTGAGGCAAATGGTGAGTGGCATACCGGTGAAATCATCAGTATGGGTGTGTTGCGTTGTGAAGCCTGTGCTGAAGAGCTGCATTTTAAAAAGCCCGGACATATTCCGCCCTGTCCTAAATGTCATGCCACCATCTTTAAGCGCTTGCATAAGGTTTAACGATATAAAAAATAGTCAACGGCTGCAACCCGAGTGCGGCCGTTACGCGACTCTGTGCTAAACACTAGTCTTGCACCGATTCTGGTTCGTAAAAAACGCCATTTACAAGCATTGTGGTTTTCAATAAGACAGATAAAGATTATCAATCAAATAACTGCTTTAAGTCGACTATGCTATGCGCCGACTGACAGTCGTACAGTCTGTGATAAATAGTTAGATTGAAATCTGATGAGATTGAAAGAGGCGTATTAGTAGGCCGCGAAGCACCGGATTTTACTGCAGCAGCGGTTCTGGGTAATGGTGAAATTGTTGATGGCTTTAATTTTAAATCAACCACTAAAGGCAATACTGCCGTTGTGTTCTTTACCCGCTTGATTTTACATTTGTATGTCCGTCAGAGTTGATCGCATTCGATCATCGTCTGGAAGAATTCAAAAAGCGTGGCGTTGAAGTTATTGGTGTGTCAATTGATTCGCAATTCTCACATAACGTATGGCGTAATACGGCAATCAATGACGGTGGAATTGGCCAGGTAGGCTATACGCTTGTTGCTGGTGTAAAGCATGAAATTTGTCAGGCCTACGATGTTGAGCATCCGGAAGCTGGAGTTGCTCTGCGTGGTTCATTTCTGATTGACACTAAAGGTATGGTGCGTCATCAGGTAGTTAACGACCTGCCTTTAGCTCGTAATGTTGATGAAATGTTGCGTATGGTCGATACCTTGCTGTTTACAGAAGAGCATGGCGAAGTGTGTCCGGCGGGCTGGAAGGATGGCGACAAAGGAATGACAGCAACACCGGATGGTGTGGCTGCATATCTGGCGGATGAAGCCGGTAAACTGTAAGTTTATAGATGGCTTAAATAAGAAAGCCTGTTCAGCAAACTGAGCAGGCTTTTTTTAAGCTGAAAAAAATGATGGCTTTAATAAAATCGTTTTAATCCGGCGGGCCTGGATTTGAAGCGTTTGTAAGTCCACTGGTATTGCTCGGGACAATCACGAATAACCGTCTCTATATCTTTATTCATCAGCTCGACAGAGTGTTGAATGTCTTGCTTACAGTTGTTTTCTGAGGCCGGCGTAAAGACCAGAGTAAAACCTTTTCCGTTGGCCTGTCGTTTGCTATAGGCATAAATAATTTCACTGTCTAACTTTGCAGCCAGTTTCGACATCAGTGTCATTGAGTAGGCAGGGGTGGCAAAAAAATCAGCAAACACGCCGTTTTTCAGATGCAGATAAGGTTGTTGGTCCGGCAAAATCACAATCAGCTGGCCTGACTTTAAGGCTTTGGTAACAGCGCGAACACCAGCGGTGTCGGTGGGAACTAGTGTGGCTCCGGTGCGCTGACGAGCCTGTTTAATAATGCTGTCAACAGACGGGTATTTTTGCGGTTTATACAAAGAAGTGACCGGATAATGTCTGGCAACAAACAGGTTGACCAGTTCCCAGGAACCGATATGTGGCATCGCCAGTAAAACGCCTTTGTTTTGTTTGACGGCGTCTTGCAAGTGCCGCTCGCCTTCGACCGAAGTGATCATACTGAGTACGCGTTCGCTGTTAGCCAGCCAGATAATTCCCATTTCGGCTAGTGTTTTGCCACTTTCTATCAGGCTGCTATCGAGCAGCGTTTTTTGTTGCTGCGCTGTTAGCTCCGGGAAACAGAGTTCAATATTCTTTTTTGCAACGGTTTTACTTTTGTTTGGCAGTCTGATCAGCAGCCAGCCAAAAAACCTGCCGATGCGGTGCGCTATAGGCAGTGACATAACAGAGGTTAGTCTGAACAGGGATTTTAATAAACGCGCAGTCATAGTCTGTGATGTATTATCGCGGCCTGATTTTATTTTGATTGCTGGCGGCTGGTCTGAGCAATTTCAGTCATGATCTCTTCTATTGATTTTTCACTTGGCAACTGTAAATGAAAACCATGTTCATGAAGATTTTTAATAACGGTTTCAGGGTTTTCTTTTGCCAGTTTTCGCTCCGGTGTCACATCAATTTCAAGTGTGAACTCAGTTTCGCCAAGAGACTTCATGATATGTTTGGGCACGACTGAAAAATCATCCTGATCTTTCAGATAGATATACATGTCATTTTTGGCAGAACAGCGATAAATATAACAGTTCATGGCAGACCTTATTTAAGTGTGCTGAAAACTTTTTCAGCAGCATCGATGGTTTTCTGTAAATCCTCAGCACTGTGCGCGGAAGAAACAAAACCGGCTTCATAGGCAGAGGGCGCGAGATAAATTCCCTGATCCAGCATGCCGTGATAAAACGCCTGGAAACGTTCGATATTGCACTGCGTGGCCTGTTTGAAATCAGTCACTTTCTCGGCCTCAGTAAAAAACAGACCGAACATGCCACCAATGACATTACTGCTCATCGGGATACCGGCAGCACTGGCTTTTTCTAAAATACCATCGACCAGCGACTGTACTTTGCTATTGAGCTGCTCAAAGAAACCGTCGGCAGAAATTAACTCCAGCGTTTTTAAACCGGCAGCCATGGCTACCGGATTGCCTGACAATGTACCGGCCTGATAAACAGGACCTAATGGAGCGATATGTTGCATGATTTCGCGCTTGCCACCAAAGGCGCCTACCGGCATACCGCCACCGATCACTTTTCCTAATGTGGTCAGGTCTGGTTTGATATTGTAATAACCCTGCACACCGCCTAAAGCGACACGGAAGCCGGTCATGACTTCATCAAAAATTAAAACGCTGCCGTATTCATCGCAGACTTCACGCAAGCCTTCGAGAAATCCGGGCAGCGGCGGGATACAGTTCATATTGCCGGCAACCGGTTCAACAATAATGCAGGCAATTTTATCGCCGTATTCGCTGAATGCCTCGCGTACCATGTCGATGTTGTTATAGTCTAGGGTCAGAGTGTGTTCTGCTAACGCCGCGGGTACGCCGGGTGATGTCGGTACGCCCAAGGTTAAAGCACCGGAGCCGGCTTTAACTAATAGTGAATCGGAATGGCCGTGGTAACAACCTTCAAATTTCACAATCGTGTCACGGCCGGTAAAGCCACGCGCTAAACGAATGGCGCTCATGGTGGCTTCGGTGCCGGAGCTGACCATGCGCACTAATTCGATTGACGGAACCAGCTCGCAGACTTTATTGGCCATCAAAGTTTCAATTTCAGTCGGTGCGCCAAAACTGAGGCCGTTTTCTGCCGTATCTTTTACTGTCTGAATAACCTCGGGGTGGGCGTGTCCCAGAATCATCGGGCCCCATGAGCCAACATAGTCAATGTATTGTTTATCCTGATCATCGATAATATAGGCACCGCTTGCGCGTTTGATAAAAACCGGATCGCCACCGACTCCTTTAAAAGCGCGTACCGGTGAATTGACACCGCCCGGAATGTGTTGCTGAGCCTGATCGAAAATTTTTGACATGAATGTTGCCCTTGCTGAATTAAACAATACACCGCATTAACGGGGAGTGACGCGCTGCGAAACGGGATTTTACAGGATTTTTAGTGATGAATCATGCAGAAAACAGTTTACTGAGGTTTTCGCTGGCCTGTTTGATCTTGGTGGCGCTGTGCTGATGATTAAATATATCACTGATAACAGCAATCATATCGCCACCGGCCTCAATTAAACCGGCTGCATTGTCAGCGTTTATACCGCCGATACAGCACACCGGCAGCTGCAGTTGTGCGCGTGCCTGATGCAGCAGGTTCAAGTCAGCAAGGCTGGCCTCTGGTTTGACTGAAGAATTGAAAAAGGCCCCGAAGGCAACATAGTCAGCACCGGCCTGTTGTGCATTCAGCGCCAGCTCAAACTGGTTATAGCAACTGACGCCGATAATAGCATCAGCACCTAAGCGCTGTCGGGCGGTGCTGACAGCCGGATCCTCTCGGCCTAAGTGAACGCCATCGGCAGCACTGGTCAGTGCTAGTTCAATATCATCATTGACGATGAACAGGGCCTGATATTGATCACAAAGCTGGCGAATTATTAGGCATTGCCGGTGACGCTTTTCGGCATCTGATGATTTGTCACGATACTGGACGATGCGACTGCCGCCTTGCAGTGTCTGTTCAATCGCTGCAGCGAACTGGCCGGATATCAAGCTCTCGTCGGTGATGGCATAAAGCCCTGCTAAGCGCGGATCTTTGCTCATGGTTGGCGGCTGCGCGGGTAAAATCGGTCGGGAAAGCGCTGACCCTTGCCAGGGCAATGGCTATGCTGCAGGCTTGAAAAGGTGTAATCCAGTGCCTGTTGAATCGCCACGTGGGTACTTTTTCCCTGTGCAATAAGTGCCGCTATGCTGCTGGCCAGGGTGCAGCCTGAGCCATGATAATGGCCCGCCAGACGTTTGTTATGAAAAGCGACTGTCGTTTTCCCGGGTTGGTAGAGCTGATGAGTAATGTCGGCTGAAGCAGAATGGGTACCGGTTATCAGTACCTGTTTAGAGCCGGCGCTTAGCAACTTTTGTGCTGCCAGTTCGAGATTGTCAGCGCTCTCATGGGTCAGCTTTAAGGCTTCCGGAATATTCGGAGTTATCAGCTGGCAATAGGGCAGTAGCAAACTGTTAATGGCAGTTACTAAGTTGGCATCGGATAAATCATCACCGCCATCAGATGCCAGTACCGGATCCAGTATCAGCGGTATGTCGGGGTGTTGCGCGATGATGTGATGAATTGCTTGAACTACCGCAACGCTGGCGCACATGCCAATTTTTATTGCTGCAACCGGTATATCATTCAGCAGTGTTTCGGCCTGTGCCTGTAATTTAGCGGCGTCGACAGCTTCAAAAGCGTAAACATGAGCGCTGTCCTGACGAGTTAAGGCAGTGATAAGGCTGACTGCGTGAGCGCCATGCGCTGCAATCGCTTCAATATCGGCCTGAATGCCCGCACCACCGCTGGGATCGTGTCCGGAAAAACAAAGCACCACGGGTTTCGCTGTTTGTGTGTGTTTGAGACTGCTCATTTATCAAATGTGAAAATTATAGTAAGACTGATTTAAGCGCTGGGGTTTATCATTATAAATGGGTAGAATACGCCAATTCTTAATTCAATAACTCTTTTATTTACGATTATTATAGGCTGATTTATGGAATACAAAACTTATATGTGTGTGATCTGTGGTTACATCTACGACGAAGAGCAAGGTGATCCAGAACACGGCATCGCGGCCGGTACAAAATGGCAAGACGTTCCAATGAACTGGACTTGCCCTGAATGCGATGCGAAAAAAGATGACTTCGAAATGGTGGAAATTTAGACCACCACTTTAAAGTTAACTGACTCAGCGGATGAGTCAGTAATGTTATCCTGCTAATACCGCTTTGGAAAAGTCCCCGCCTGTTTTGCAATAAACGCAGTCTTCGCAGACAGTTCTAGAGAGCATGTCCATTTATACGCCAGATTAAGATTTTCTGCGGCAACATACACACCATGACCGCAAACCACGGCAGCTTTATGCGTTTTAAGGGCTGCTGCAACCTGAACCGCAGACTCGGCAAAAATATCATCGTAGTCGAGACTGATCACCGGCACCGTACCAAAATAAAGCTGACCTTCAAAATCAAACGGGGTAAAGTCTTCTCCGTTCATTGTCATAGCAACCGTGTGCGCGCCATGGCTGTGTAAAATTGCTTGCAGCTGCGGGTTATTGTTATAGCTGGCAAGATGCAGCGGTGCATCAAACGAAGCACCATCGGTGGCTGGCTTATTAATATCGCAAGCAATTAAATCGTCTGCTGTTAAGGTGTCTGCACAGGCGCCGGTGGGTGTGATCCAGATGCTGTCACCGTCTCTGACCGATGCGTTGCCGCTGTGAGAATCATTCAGAGCGTATTGTCTGAGCCATTTATAATATTGAACCAGTTGTTGTTTTTGAGTCATTTTCTGTATTTATTGAATGTGAAAAAAAACTATAGTAGTTGATATTAACAGGAGATAACAGTTGTGAATCTTAACCGCCGGGTCTGGTCTTTGTCTGCGCCGATGATGCTGTCAAATATTTCATTGCCACTGCTAGGTCTGGTAGACACAGCAGTAATGGGGCATATGGAAACGGCGGTTTATCTGGCAGCGGTCTCGGTTGGTGCGATGATTTTGCATTTTATTTTCTGGGGCTTTGGTTTTTTGCGGATGTCCACGGTTGGTCTGGCAGCACAGGCTTATGGGGCAGATGATGGGCTTGAATTACGCTATTTGATTCTACGAGCGGCTGTGTTTGCGCTGTTGATTGCGGCACTGCTAATTGTTAGCCGGAGTGCGCTGATAGATCTGGCTTTATATTTTGTCCAGCCGGGCGCTGCTGTATCGCAATTAAGCAGACAATATTTTGATATACGAATCTGGGCAGCACCGGCTACCTTGCTAAGTTATGTTCTGCTTGGCTGGTTATTAGGTGTGCAGCGAGCTCGCGCAGTTTTAGCGGTGATGTTGTTTGTCAATATACTCAATATTATTCTTGATTTGGTGTTTGTGCTGGGCCTGGGCTGGCATGTAGAAGGCGTGGCATGGGCTTCATTACTGGCTGAATTCAGCGGCTTATTGCTGGCCTTGTGGTTAGTCAGAAAATCACTGATCTGTTTTCCGGCGGCGCTGCAATGGCAGGACGTATTTCAGTGGCAGGCTTTTATTGGGCTGGCCCGGATGAATCTGAATATTTATATCAGAACCATCAGTTTGTTGTTTGTATTTGCGTTTTTTACTACTCAAAGTGCCAGAGCCGGTGATGTGGTGGTTGCAGCTAATGCGATATTGCTGCAGTTTTTAACCTTTATGGCGTATTTGCTGGATGCGTATGCACATGCTGCTGAAGCGATGGTAGGTGAAGCCATCGGTGAAAAAAATGCAGAGCGACTTAAAGCGGTAGTAATGGTCTGTTTAAAATGGTCATTCTGGTCGGCACTATTATTTGCTGTGCTGTACCTGGTTGCCGGGCAACAGATTATTGCATTGTTATCGGATATAAAAGAGGTCAGAGATTACAGTTCATCGTATCGCTTGTGGCTGGCCGCGTTACCGCTGATTGCGGTGTGGAGTTATCTGTTTGATGGGGTTTTTGTCGGTGCCACTTGGTCCAGAGAAATGCGGGATGTGATGTTGATCGCTGTGTTTCTGGTGTTTTTGCCGGCATGGGTACTAACACAGGGTTTAGAAAATCACGGCTTGTGGTTATCAATGAGCTTGTTTTTAGCAGCACGAGGCGCGTTGATGGCATGGTATTACAGAAAAAAAACAGCATGATAAAATAAATGTGGATCTGGCTAAAATAAAAATGAATTTCAGTTACACTATAAGCTGAGTGCTTAATCCGTCAGGGGAAGAATGATGAACGAAAATGTAGGCTCCATGGATCAATATATCCGTTATCTGATAGGTGTTGTTATTTTAATCGCCGGTGTGGCGTATCAAAGCATCTGGGGGCTGATTGGTATTGTACCGATCATAACCGCACTGCTTTCGTGGTGTCCGCCTTATGCCTTACTTGGCATTAAGACCAATAAATCAGCAGACTAATACGGATATGGCCTTTATTTAAAATAAAGGCTTTTTTATGTTCAGATTTTTAAATTATATTCATTTGCATCATGTGCTTTTTGTGGCGCTTACATTAATTTCTATCGTACCGGTGATGATTTTATCCGGCTGGGTGCAAAGCTCGATGATAGAAAATGAAGAATTCTCGATTGAAGAAAAGCATCTTTTACTGGCACAGAATATCACCACATCATTAGAACAATATGCCAAAGATATTCGTGCAACCATAGACGTTGTTGATCAGCATGTAGAACAAAAAAGGCCGGTTAAATTACTGGCAAGTTTATTCTCATCCTTGCATATAGATTTTGTCTGGATAATGGATCGTCAGGGCCGGGATGTAACCCCGGCTTATCTAAAAACAGCATTACAAACTTCCCGCATCCCTGCAAATATCGGATCGACTCTGTCTACGCATATGGCCAGGGCATTGCTAAATCATAACAAGACAATTTTCAGTACGGTTGAAGCGGATAGCAATAATGACCCGGTTATTTATGCGCTGAAATCAACCGCGAATAACCAGTTTCTGGTTGCAGCAATTAACACCGGTATTTTCATTAACGTTCAGAAAGCGGTCTCCTTTGGCAAGCGTGGTCATGCTGCAATAGTTGATGCGACAGGCAGAACAATCGCTCACCCGTCAGAAACATGGAGAGCAAGCAGAAAAAACATAACGGTATTGCCGCCGGTTAAATTTATGACTGAAGGTAAAACCGGAGTGACTCGATTTTATTCGCCGGTAATGGCGGCGGATATGGTCGCCGGTTATGCTGTGGTGCACGATGTTGGCTGGGGCGTGATGATACCGCAGCCCTATGATGAGTTACTGGCGCGTGCTAATAGCGGCCGTTTTATTTCTATGCTGATATCACTGTTTGGTATTATCACCGCGGCGATTATCAGCTGGTGGCTGGCGCGTCTTATGTGCAGTCCGCTGGTTGCGGTGGCCTCATCTGCTCGTCATGCAGCCAGTGGTAACCTGATAAGCCGGATTAAAAGCAGCTTTAAGTATGCGCCGGTTGAATTGCGTGAGCTGACCGACTCCTTTAATCACATGGTAGATGAAATTAATCAAAAAAATGCTGCCATGAGCATAACCACCGAACGTCTGGAAACGGCCCAGCGTATTGCTCATCTTGGCAACTGGGAGTGGGATTTTGTTAATAATGTGTTCTGGTGTTCCGACGAGATATACCGTATTTATGGTTTTAGTGCACAATCATTTGAAGCCAGTTTTGAGCAATTGTTTGGGATGACGCATCCTGATGAACAGAGCTATTTGAAAAACCTGTTTGATAATGCCCGGCTCAGAGAACAGTCATTTAATGCAGATTTTAAAATTGTTCTGGAGGATGGCACGATCAGGTATGTGCATCTGGAAGTGCAGTTTCATCCGGCGAAAGAATTGAAAGGGATGTATTTGTCAGCTGTTGTTCATGAAATTACAGAGCAAAAAAAATATGAAGAAAAATTACTGCGTCAGGCTAATTATGATGAGCTGACCGGGCTCGGGAATCGGATGCTTTATTTCGAATATTTATCAACTGCTATCAGCCTGTCGAAGAGAAGCCGGAAAAATCTTGCTGTTTTATTTATTGATCTGGATGAGTTTAAAACAGTTAACGATAGCTTTGGTCATCTGCTGGGTGATGAGTTGTTAAAAATCGTTGCGACACGTCTGGTCGCTACCATTCGTGATGCGGATGCGATAGCGCGCATTGGTGGTGATGAATTTGCGATTGTCTTACATGAAATAAATCGGCCGGAAGATGCGGCCCAGGTTGCCGAAAAGATTCTGCTCAGTTTGGCTGCTGATTTTGAATTTGAACATAAACATAAACATAAAGAAGTATCGATAGGCGCCAGTATCGGTATCAGTGTCTGTCCGCATGATGCGGATACTGTAATGGCTTTGCACAGTAATGCCGAGGCGGCTATGCGTCTGGCAAAAGCAAAAGGCAAAAATAATTTTCAGTTTTTCAACAGTTAAACGACCGCTGTTTTAGCCGAGTATGATCAGTAAATGCATGTCCTCTGTCATGTATTATGCTTTAACATGCATAACACTATGTTGGTCCTGATAACTAATAGATAGTAAGCACAGGGACTCAGTTATAGCGCATACGGGTTCCGTGATTCAGTGATAACGTAATTTCATCCGCGCTTAATGCATCCGGAAATAGTACCCCGGATATCTGAGCGTCATGGATGCTGGCGCCTTGTAACTGACTGTTTGAAAAATCAATGCCGCGTAAGTCACAGCCGCGAAAATAACAGCCGCTGAGGTTGAGTCCGTCAGCATTAATCCCGGATAAGACCAGATTTCTGAAATCAGCACCGGATAAATCGCAGGCCTCGCCGGCTTCTTTGCGCTGATTGAATTGCTTGATATTTTCATCTCGAAGCAAGCGATACATTTCATTGTCTTTAAATTCAGGTGCAGTCTGTGCCATAGTGTGGTCTCCTTTTTCAATCTTAAGAATAGTTGAAATAAATCAGCATGCAAGTGATGAATGACGGATTAAAACAGGCTGTTATGCTGGATCTGAAAGCAACCGATCGCGGTGATTTATCGCTCGATTCACTGTATATGCCCGGACTGGCCTGGCAGCTACTGGATAATGCCGGGGCAATCCAGCTGCCTGCTCTGATCAAAGATAAAGAGATTGTGGTGACCAACAAAGTGCTGCTGGACAGAGCCTTGCTGGAGCAGGCGGACCAACTCAAACTGATCTGCATTTGCGCTACCGGCACTAATAATGTGGATCTGGATGCTGCCAGAGAACGCGGGATTGATGTTTGTAATGTTACTTCCTATGCCAGCGCTTCGGTAGTGCAGTATGTGTTTGCGGTATTGTTAAACCTGATGAGCCGGCTGACAGAACATCAGCAGGCAGTGCAAGCCGGTGCCTGGTCCAGTAGTAAGCAGTTTTGTCTGCTGGATTATCCTTTTAAAGAACTCGAAGGCAAGGTACTTGGTATTGTTGGTTATGGAGAACTGGGTCAGGCTGTTGCTAGTGTAGCCAAAGCCTTTGGTATGAAGGTGATGATTGCGGCCAGAAACAGTGATGATAAACGTCCGGGTCGCTGGCCGTTGGCTGCTTTGTTACCACAGCTTGATGTGTTAAGCCTGCATTGTCCGTTAACTAACGAGACGCGGCATCTTATTGCAAAAAAAGAACTGCAGGCCTTGCCAAAAGGTGCCATTGTTATTAACAGCGCGCGTGGTGGCATCGTTGATGAAGAGGCCTTGCTAAAGGCGATTGAAGATAAGCATTTAGCAGGCGCAGCGACGGATGTACTGAGCACAGAGCCACCTGAGAAAAATCATCGGTTATTGCAAAAACACTACCCTAATCTGATTATTACGCCGCATATTGCCTGGGCCAGTACCGAGTCGCGACAGCGTTTGATCGATCAGGTGGCGTTAAATATTGCGTCGTATTTAGCCGGTCGGCCAAGAAATATTGTTAATTAACCGTGAAAAAAACCGTTATTCCCCTTGAACAGTGATAACAAGCGTGCGGCTGCCGCCATGATTACGGTGCTCACACAGATAAATACCCTGCCAGATGCCAAGGTTTAAAGCGCCGTTAGTGATCGGAATGTTCAGATCCGGTCCCAGAATACTGGCTTTCAGATGGGCTGGCATATCATCACTGCCTTCATCGATATGACGATAATACGGCTCGTTTTCCGCTACGGCACGGTTGAAGTAAGCTTCAAAATCTGTGCGCACACTGGGGTCAGCATTTTCATTAATCGTCAGAGATGCCGACGTGTGTTTCAGCAGAAGATTGAGCAGCCCTACCTTTAAAGTCTGAATCTCTGTTATTTGATGCAGTATCTCACGGCTGATTAAATGAAAGCCTCGCGGATAGGCCGGAAGTCTGATTTCTTTTTGGATCCACATAAACACAGTCCTAACTGATAGCGATAATGAATGTATGCGGCATTATGGCAGAAAATAAAGCACGATAAATCATCGACTGCTGCAGAACAAAGCCATGCTACAGAGTCCTTATCGGCGATGTGTATAGTTTTGATGGACTTGATATAATCATTCAGAGGCTGGCTTAGAACGGTATATGTGGGGGGGGGATCTGTCTCACTTGGATACAGCAAAACCCGCACTGTAAATCCGTAAAGACTAGTAGCTGCTAATAGCGGGGCGGATACAAACAGGATGTTTTGATAGATAACTGCTAAACTTTCAGTGTTTAATTACTTGGTCGGCAATCTTCCCGAATGTTACAGAAAAATCCAAAAGAACAGTCCCGATGAGAACGGTAACGGATGTCTAAATCTAATGAATCTGAAATTGTTGATCAGCTATGGGCTTTGCAGCAGGTCTTTTGTCAGCAGCTGCCACGCAAAATTGATGAAATGCACTATCTATGGTCAGATATTTCAGCTGCGCCGGCAAACAATATTACAAAATCACATGATTTACACCGGCTGATACATAGTCTGGCTGGTTCTGGTGGTACCTTTGGGGCAATGGGTGTCAGCGCTGCAGCGCGTGCTTTAGAACAACAATTAAAAGCGTCCATCGAGAGTTCTCAATTTAACAATTCGCGGTTAGAGACGCTGATGCTTGAGCTTGAGCAAGCGGTCAGTGCATGGCAGCCCTCGAGAGTTCCCTTCATTAAACAAAACCCTGCGCAAAAACACAGTAGCGGTAATCTCATTTATCTGGCTGAAGATGATGAATTATTGGCTGCAGATTTGCAGCTAAAACTTGAGCGCGCCGGCTATCGGGTGCGCCACTTTATAGCATTAGACAGCTTTGCGGCTGCTTACCATGAGCAAATGCCGGATGCGATCATTATGGACATCGTATTTGAAGAGAGCGAGCTGACCGGCGCTGAAATTATTTCAGGCTTGCTGGACAAAACCGGTTTTACACCCCCGGTGGTGTTTATTTCAGTGCATGAGGATATTAGCGCAAGGCTGATAGCGGCACAGGCCGGTGCACGGCGTTATTTCACCAAACCGCTTGATGTCAGCAAACTGATTGCAACGCTGGATGGTCTGACCTCGCGACGGCAAACTGAAGCCTATAAAGTGCTGATTATTGATGATGATGAAACGCTGCTTAAATATTATCAAACCATATTGCTTGATGCTGGGATGGAGGTTAAAGCCTGTTCGCAGCCACTACTGGCTTTAGATTTATTAAACGAATTTAAGCCGGACATTACCGTGCTCGATGTTTACATGAGTGGTTGTAGCGGGCCTGAGTTAGCACAGGTTATTCGGCAGGATGATGACTGGGCACTGATGCCCATCATGTTTTTATCAACCGAGTCGGACCTTGATATTCAACTGGCGGCGTTAAATCTGGGGGGCGATGATTTTCTGGTAAAGCCGGTCACAGCCTCGCATCTCGTGTCAGCAATAGTTGCCAGAGCCAAGCGTGCACGCTGGAGCCGGCGGATGAATACGGATCTGCAGGAAGCCTTAAGGGAAAGCAAGTATCAACTGGTGACCATGGATCAGCATGATATTGTCAGCACCACCGATATCAACGGCCAGATAACCAGTGTGAATCAGCGATTTTGTGATATCAGTGGTTATAGCCGTGAAGAACTGCTGGGTCAGAATCATAATTTGCTGAAATCGGGGCGCCATTCTAAAGCATTTTATCAGGATCTATGGGCCACTATCTCGCAGGGTGAGATCTGGCACGGCACCCTCTGTAACCGTAGTAAAGAGGGTAACGAGTATTGGGTCGAATCGACCATCGTGCCTTTTCTTGACGATAAGGGAATGCCTTACAAATATGTATCCGCACGTACGGATATAACGGTTTTAAGAAATAGCGAAGAACGTCTCAGTCGCAGCCAGGAGTTTGCCAAAATGGGTACCTGGGACTGGGATATACAGACGAATGAATTATATTGGTCGGATCTGATCTGGCCTTTGTTTGGTTATGAGAAAGCCAGTACCGCAACAACCTATGATAATTTTCTGGCAGCGCTGCACCCTGACGACAGGCAGCGAGTTGCCGATGCCGTTACAGACTGTATCGAAAATCGTGTGGATTACAATATCGAACACCGTGTTATCTGGAGTGATGGCAGTGAACACTGGTTGCAGGAAAGTGGTGATGTGGTGCGCAGTGATGATGGCAAACCGCTGCATATGCTGGGTGTGGTGCAGGATATTACCGAGCGTAAAAAAACCGAACATGAACTGATGATGGCGCGTCAATCTGCAGAAGAGGCTAATCGTGCCAAGTCACAATTTTTATCCAGCATGAGTCATGAGTTACGAACCCCGTTAAATGCCATCATTGGTTTTAGTCAGCTGATGAAACTGGATAGCGCTAATCCGTTAACAGCGATTCAAGAAGATAATGTGCATGAGATTGTCACCGCAGGTGAGCATTTGCTACAGCTGATTAATGAGGTGCTGGATCTGTCTAAGATTGAAACCGGCCACATTGAACTGACGTTGGAAACTGTTGTGCTGGCAGATATCATTGCAGAATCGATGCAGCTGATTTCACCATTAGCTGAAAAGCGTCAGATTGATATTTGTTTGAGTCGTGATGGCGTGGACATCAGTTTTGATCAATTATTACAGCAAAATAGCACGGCGCGGGCCGATCGCACTCGCCTTAAACAGGTGCTGCTAAACCTGTTGAGTAATGCCGTAAAATATAATCAAGAAAAAGGCAAGGTGACGATAGCCTGCCAGCATATGAGCAATCAAATGACCCGGATCAGTATCACGGATACGGGCGTGGGACTGACTACTGAGCAGCAGCAAAAACTGTTTACGCCGTTTGAACGAATAGGCGCAGAGCACTCTGCTATAGAAGGTACCGGGATCGGTCTGGTGATCACAAAAAATATTATTGAAATTATGGGCGGTAATATAGGGGTATATAGTCAGCAGGGAAGTGGCAGTACATTCTGGTTTGAGCTGCCATCAGCGCCAGAGTTTTCGCAACAACAGAAAGCGACAGCAGATTCATCTGCAGCCCCTGCATTTTCGGACAAAACCAAAAAACACGATTATACCGTGCTATATATAGAGGATAATCCGGCTAATTTAAGACTGGTGAGTCAGTCGTTAGGCTATAGCAAAAAAATATATATGTGGAGCGCACATGAGCCGCTATTAGGTCTTGAACTGGCGCTGGAGCATAAGCCCAACCTGATTCTATTGGATATAAATTTACCGGGTATGGACGGTTTTGAGGTGCTTAAACGACTGCGTCAGAATCAGCTGACTGCTAATATCCCGGTGATAGCCATCAGTGCCAATGCAATGCCATCTGATATAGACAAGGGGCTTGATGCTGGTTTTGATGACTATATCACCAAACCCATTAATGTAGTGGCGCTGATCAATGCAGTGGATGCAAAATTGGGCCTGACCAGCAAGTAAAACAGATGATATTAACAATAATGTCAGAGTGAGAAAGCGAGTCGGTAAAATGACAAAGAAAACAGGAGACAGAAGGTTAAATGACTGAACTAGCACGAATTTTATATGTTGAAGATCAGCCTGATATTCGAGCCGTTACAAAAGTTGCATTAGAAAAAATTGGCGGTTTTGAATTGCAAATTTGTAGTGGTGGTGAAGAAGCACTGGCCTCTGCCGAGGCGTTCAATCCACAATTATTTCTGCTTGATGTGATGATGCCGGGTATGGATGGTATCGAGACACTGGCGGCATTGCAGCAGCTGCCGGGTATGAAGGAAGTGCCGGTGATATTTATGACAGCCAAAGTACAGACTAATGAGGTTGCTGAATATATGGCTTTAGGCGCTATTGATGTTATTTATAAGCCGTTTGATCCAATGGCAATTTCTGAGCAGATTAAATCCGCCTGGCAACAATTTAACGCTGAGTCCTGATCATGCTGAGCCGGATACCTGCGTTGTTGATTTTGCTGGCATTGACGGTGAGTGCTGAACTACAAGCGCGGGACTATAAAGTAGCGGTGCGTGCTCATCATGGAATAGAGAGTGCTTTTGCTGCCTGGCAGGCTACGGTTGATGAACTGAATAAAAACATAGTTGAACATACATTTACGCTGGTGCCGATTGTTAGTCTTCCTGAAATCACAGAGAAAGGTGGGCAGGGGCAGTTTGATTTTGTGCTGACGAATCCGTCATCTTTTGTTGAGTTGGAGCAGTTATATCAGGCCAGAGCGCTGCTGACATTAAACAATAAACGCGCTAACACATCACAAACCCGCTTTGGTTCGGTGATTTTTACTCACGCCCTCAATAAAGATATTTTAAAAATAGACGATTTAGCAGGAAAAAAACTGATGGCCGTATCCGAATCCGCTTTTGGTGGCTGGCGCGTGGCATGGTTAGAGTTGCTTGAGCAGGGCTTTGATCCTTTGCATGAACTGGGTGAACTGAGTTTCGGCGTAACTAAAACACAGACCGAAGTGGTTTTTTCTGTACTTAAGCAAAAAGTAGATGCCGGTGTGGTGCGTACAGATCAGCTCGAGCGTATGGAGGCCGCCGGCAAAATTGATATGCGATACCTTCGTATTATCAATAATAAAGACATCAAAGGTTTTCCGTTTTTTCTTAGCACGAAATTGTTCCCTGAGTGGTGTTTTGCGGCTATGAAAGAGATTCCCGACAAGGTTTCAGACCAGGTAGTGAAAACATTATTGGCAATTAAGCCGGATCAAGGTGCAGCCCGCAGTGGTAAATACACGGGTTGGGTTAAGGCACTGGATTACACTCCGGTCAGGGAGTTGTTACGTGACTTGAAAGTGGAGCCTTATCACACTCAATAATCGCGTTGTGATGATTTTTAAAGAGAAAAGAAACAAAGAATTTATGATGAGACTTTCAATTGTTCATAAAATCAGTCTAGGCGCGATTTTTCTGGTGTTATTGAGTGCCGGAATGGTAGGCGGACTGTTTTATTCCAAAACCACAGAGTTGTTGGTGCAGGAGACGCTGCAAGGTATTTCAAAAGAAATTCATACCGTCTCTAGTCGCTTATTAGCGCACATTGAGGCGCAGCAGGAAGATGTCATCTTTCTGGCTAATACACCGCCTGTTCAGGGTATGCTAAGGGCCCTGAAAAACAGCAATTATGACAGGCTTGGTAAATCGACATATCAACAGTGGGTAGTGCGACAGCAGTCTATTTTTAAAACCTTGCTGGCCAGCAAGCCTAATTATCTGAAGCTACGGTTGATCGACAAACACGGACAGGAACGGGTAGTGGTCGGCCGTGATGGTGATAAAGTAGAAATCATCAGAAGTGATTTGCTGCAAAATAAGGCACCTCGACTGTACTTCAAAAAAGCGCTTGTCCTGTCTGCAGGACAAGTCTATCTGTCTGAGATAAACCTCAATAAAGAGTATGGCAAGGTCAGTCTGCCGCACAGTGAGGTGTTGAGAACGTCTACTCCGATATACGATGAGTCCAGTGGCGAGTTTGCCGGCGTATTGCTGATTACTGCAGAAATAGGGAATCATCTGAGGAAATTAGAGGCTAACTTTCAGGATGCAAACCGCAATATTTATATTACTAACGATCATGGTGGCTACTTACTGCATCACGATGCAAGTAAAACTTATGGCTTTGATCTGGGCAAACGCTATCGCATTCAGGAGGATATCCCGCAAATAGCACACATGTTTTTGCCTGATAATAAGCAAAATGATTTTGTACTGTTGCCGACCGATACGAATGATAAAAAAGTGGTTAACTTTACCAAGCTGGCGTTTGATTCAAACCAGCCGGAACGTTTTATTGCCGTCGGAATCGTGCAGAACTACAGTGCGATTCTGGCGCAACAAGCTGGCGTATTAAATGATGTCATGTTGTTGGCTCTGCTGTTGGTTGTGGTACTAACCTTGCTCGGTGTTGCTTATGCCAATCGTTTGTCAGCACCGCTTAAACAATTAACACAAATCATGGGTGACTATAGTCATCAGCGTACCAGCAAAGTAGACATGCCCGTTAACCGCAAAGATGAAATAGGCGTGTTGGTTAAAACGTATCAGCAATTGATGGCGCAGGTGGAAGAATATCAGCAAAATCTGGAAGTTAAAATCAGTGAACGCACGCATGAATTAAAAGCCAGTGAGATACGTCAGCGTACCGTCCTTGAAACAGTTGCTGATGCCATTATTACGATTGATAGAAATGGCGTGATTACCGGCTTTAACCCGGCGGCAGAAAATATTTTTGGCTATACCTTAGAAGAAGCGAGAGGCCAAAATGTATCGTTTCTGATGCAGCAAAGTGAAAGACAAGAACATGAAATTCGCGTCAATAATTCCCGTCTTGATATGTCGCGACTGATAAAAGAAGGAAAGAGCCTGCGAGGCTTAAGAAAAAATGGGGCGCATTTTCCGGTTGAAATTAATGTGGCACCCATGGCCATAGATGGAGAGCAAGGTTTTGTAGGTATCCTGCGTGATATTAGCGAAAGGGTGATGGCGGAGCAGGAATTAAATCGGTTTAAAACAACGCTGGATGAGACCTTGGACTGCGTCTTCATGTTTGAGCCAGACAGTTTGATGTTTTTTTATGTTAATGCCGGTGCGCTGAGTCAGGTTGGTTATACCGAAGCAGAACTGATGCAGATGAAGGCCTTTGACATTAAACCGGAAATTTCAGAACAGCAGTTCCGGCAGATGGTTGAACCGATGATTGCAGGCCAGCAATCAGTGCTCAGTTTCGAGACCGTGCATCAGCATAAAGACGGCCATACAATACCGGTTGAAATATTTCTTCAGTATATTAATCCGCCAGGAGAGCTGCCGCGTTTTGTTGCTATTGTGCGGGATATTACTGAGCGCTTAAAAACCGATAAAATGAAAAATGAATTTATTTCTACAGTCAGTCATGAGTTACGTACACCACTGACATCAATCCGCGCATCACTGGGTCTGATCTCTCAGGGAATAGTTGGTGAAATTCCGGCAGAAGCGCAGGAAATGCTGAAAATTGCTGGCAATAATACCGAACGATTGCTGTTGTTAATAAATGATATTCTGGATATTCAGAAAATCGAGTCCGGACAGATGTCATTTAAATTTCAGAGCTTGTCGGTCATGCCCTTTTTGCAGCAGGCAATTCTGGATAATGCCGGTTATGGTGAGGAACATGGGGTTAGCTTTGTTATTGCAAATGAAATTCCCGATTCAACCGTGTATGCAGATAAAGACAGACTGATGCAAGTGATGGCAAACCTGATGTCAAATGCTGCCAAGTTTTCTCCACAGGGCGAAACCGTTGAGATATCAGTTGCCCGCCACGCTGAAGATTCGTTACGGATTTCGGTAACCGATCACGGTCCCGGTATCCCTGAGGAGTTTATTCCCAAACTGTTTGAAAAATTCACCCAGTCAGATTCATCCGATAGCCGTCAGAAAGGTGGCACGGGTCTGGGTCTGAGTATTACAAAAGTAATCGTTGAAAAACATGGCGGACAAATCGATTTCATAACCCGGCAAGGTGTCGGTTCCACATTTTATATTGAGTTGCCAGAACTGATCGGTGAAATGACCGAGCAGGACGACAGTCCACGAATATTACTGGGTCAGCATCAGCCGTGCATACTGATTGTAGAGGACGACCCGGATGTGGCTGCATTACTTAAACGCATGCTGGCAGAAGCCGGTTTTAACTGTGACATTGCATATAACATTGAAGTGGCGCGTGAAAAGCTGGAACAGCAGCCTGCTCAGTATAAAGCCATTACACTGGATCTGCTGCTGGCGGGAGAGAATGGACTGGATCTGTTGGATGACCTGCATGATGTTGCCAGAGGCTTTAAGATTCCTGTTGTGGTGATCTCGGTTAAAGCCAATGAAACAAAACGTGATCTGCATGGTGGTGCGCTGGGGGTAGTCGAATGGTTACAAAAGCCGATTGATCAGCAACACCTTATCGATGCGGTTAAACAGGCTGCCGGGAGTTTTGACATGCCGCGTGTTTTACATGTTGAAGATGAAACGGATGTCCACAGTGTCGTCAGCAAAATGCTGCGTAATCATTGTGAATTAACCTGGACCAGTACAAAAGCGGCTTCAATAGAAGCACTGGAACAGGAGAAATTTGATCTGGTTCTGCTTGATATTGGTTTGCCGGATGGTTCAGGCCTGGACTTGCTGGAACTCATCGAGCAACTAGCCATACCTCCGCGGGTCGTTATCTTTTCCGCGTATGATGTGGGTGATGAGTATGCGGACAAGGTCAGTGCGGTGCTGGTGAAATCTCGTACCAACAATAGCAGGCTGGCAGAAGTTATTAATGATCTGATCAGACCGCAGTGTGGCCAATAATACCTGGTTTTTTATCACGCATAGATAGCCATCTGCATTAAGGGCGTGGGGAATTGTTGATCTGACATTGTTTGTAGGCATCGATCATTGTATGCATTAACTGAAAATATAAATCTTCTCCACTTTTAAACTGCTGGCCTGTGGGTTCCAGGTAAACAGCAAGGCTGGCGTGATCTTGGATCAGGTTATTAACTATCGGCGGTAAGGTGCTGGTATTGTAAATAATACAGTTCACTTTATTATCAGTCAGCAGTTTATGAATCCGCTTCAGATGACGGGCTCCCGGAGTCTGTTCTTCATTGGTGCTAATAACCGCCAGTGGTTTTACCTTAATCGAATCTTCAAAATACTGAAAGGCATCATGGTAGACCAGATAGTTAAACTTCTTCTGCGGAAAAGATAAGCGAATTTTTTTCTGTAACTGATTCAGTCGCGCGGTGAGTTTTATTGTATTTTGCTGATAAACAGCTGCGTGTGACGGCTCTGCTTCGCTCAGAACAGCTGCCATTTTTTTTGCCATCAGTATAGCGTTAGCGGGCGATAACCAAATATGCGGGTCAACAGTAGCGTGCGTGTGATGGTTGTTGCTACCTGATGCATTTGAATCTGTTTGTCGCGGGGGCAGCAACAGCAGCTGGTCTGTTTCAATCAGCTTAACACCCCGCGTGTGATCTGGAAGCGCATGTAAAATTCGGGGCATAAAACTTTCCAGTGTGTCACCGATCCAGAATAGCAGATCAGCATTAGCCAATAGCCGGCGCTCCGAAGGACGCAGACTATAGTGATGGATGGACTGGCTGCTGTCTAATAACAGGGCCGGTTTTCCACTACCGTGCATGATTGCGCTAAGCAGTGAATGCAGTGGCCGGATGCTGCTGACTACCCTGAGCTGGCTCTGAGTATGCGATTCAATATCAGACTCAGTCTGGGAATGCTGAGCAGGCTGAGCTACAGCAGGTGAGAAAAAAACTAACAATAAAAGACAGCAACGTAATATCATAGGCGCATGATAAGTGATTCATTAGCAGAATGAAATAATGGCAGAACAGTTAATTTCCGTAAAAAAAGCCCGGCTTTCATTCGCCGGCCGCACTGTATTGCATGATGTGAATCTGGATGTGAACCGGGGTGAAATCGTTACATTGATTGGCCCCAATGGTGCCGGTAAAAGCTGCCTGGTCAAAGGCCTGCTGGGTTTAATCAAGTTTGACAGTGCGGTGATTAGCAAGGCTGAAAATCTGAAAATTGGTTATCTGCCGCAGAAACTGCATATCGATGAGATTATGCCGGTTACGGTGAACCGTTTTTTGAAAATGGTTGCAGCGGTTAAGGCTGATGATATCGAGCAGGTGTTACAGCAAGTGAATCTGGCCGGTTTTCAACAAACAGCAATACAGAGTTTATCGGGTGGTGAACTGCAGCGTTTGTTACTGGCACGGATTATTTTGCAAAAGGCGGATTTACTGGTGCTGGATGAACCTGCTCAGGGGGTTGATGTGATCGGTCAACAAGAGCTTTACCAGCTGATAGCTGCGGTTCGTCAACAGTATCAATGCGGTATTTTAATGATTTCACACGATCTGCATCTGGTGATGGAGGCGACTGACCGGGTGCTTTGCCTGAACCGCCATATTTGTTGTAGTGGTCACCCGGATGCGATTAGTCAGCACCCGGAATACATTCGTTTGTTTGGCGGTGCGATGGAGGGTTTTGCTGTTTATACCCATCACCATGATCATGAACATGACAGCCACGGCAATGTGGTTCCGCTGGGAAGCGGTTGTCAACACTGGGATCAGGATGCAGGTTGCCGACAGGTTGTGCCGCTGGATACGGAGCACGAGCATGGATGATTTTTTTTACAGAGCACTGCTGGCCGGGCTGGCAGTGGCGGTGCTGACTGGCCCGCTAGGTTGTCTGGTGGTCTGGCGGCGAATGGCGTACTTCGGTGACACACTGGCGCATTCAGCGCTGTTAGGTGTGGCTTTATCTATCTTATGGCGTGTTCATCCGGCACTGGGAGTGGCCTTGCTGGGTGTTGTAGTGGCCATCAGTCTGGTCTGGTTGCAGCGCCATCAGGATCTGGCTACCGATACCATGCTCGGTATTCTGGCACATACCTCGCTGGGTCTTGGTCTGGTTGTGATTGCGATATTGCAGTCAAAAGGTCTGAGGATAGATCTCAATGCCTATTTGTTTGGGGATATTCTGGCGCTAAGTGAAAAGGAAGTCTGGTTTATTGTGACCAGCGTTGCAATATTAACACCGTTTATAGCCTGGATCTGGCGACCGATGATAGCCATCGCGGTGCATGAAGACCTGGCCCGGGTTGAGGGTGTGCAGGTATTGAAGATCCGCTTAATCTTTATGGTATTAATGGCAGTTGTTGTTGCTGTGGCGATGAAAATAACCGGTATTTTATTAATCACTGCATTGTTGATTATTCCGCCGGCTGCGGCGCGAAAGTTTGCCCAGACACCCGAGCAAATGGCAGTGATAGCCATGCTGGTTGGTATGATGGCCGTGTTGACGGGGCTGCTGTCATCGATGCAATGGGACACACCTGCAGGGCCCAGTATGGTGGTCGCGGCCGCAGTAATATTTTTTGTTTCTCGGCTGAGAAAAAACTCTTAACTTTAAATAGCACTCATAACTTGAACTGTGAGAGTGTTTTCTCCAGTTCATTTGAGGTGCGTAATAGTTCCTGAATTTCTTTCAGGGTATTTTGTGTTGCCGTTACCGTTTCATTAGCAGAGTGGCTGATGCTGGTCAGGTTTTGATCCATGCTGCCAACCACGCTTTGTTGTTCATTGGTGGAGTGAGAAATTTGCGTATTCATTTCAGCGATTGAAATGACGGCCTGTGTAATTTTATCCAGTGCCTGACCGGCTTTAGATGCCTGTTCAACGCTGTCCTTAGCACGGCTGTGACCGCTTTCCATGACAGTGGCAGCGTTATTGGCGCGAGCCTGTAATTGTTCAATCATTTGATGAATTTCTTCGGTTGATTGTTGGGTTCGGCTGGCCAGCACCCTAACTTCGTCTGCTACCACGGCAAAGCCCCGGCCTTGTTCACCTGCTCGAGCTGCCTCAATGGCCGCATTTAACGCCAGCAGATTGGTTTGCTCAGCAATTGAACGAATAACGTCGAGTACAGAACCGATATTTTCACTATCAACTTGTAGTTGTTTAATCACATCATTGGCCTGAATGACTTCAGTGGCTAGTGAGTTAATCGATTCAATAGTATTTTCTACTGTCTGTTTGCCTTCTAAGGATTCATCTTGTGCGTGCTGAGCAGCATCGGCGGCACTGCTTGCATTATTGGCCACTTCAAGCACTGTCGCCGTCATCTGATTCATGGCAGCAGCAATCTGGTCAGTCTCAGCGCGTTGCTGAACAATTACGGTCGCAGTCTGTTGTGTTATTTCAGAGACTCTGTTGGAAGCAGCAGACAGCTGATTGGATGAAGAGACCACCTTAAGCATAATGACTTGAATTTTTTCGATCAGGTTATTGAATTGATGTCCCAGTTTATCGATGCCATCGTTGCCTTGAAGGCTAATGCGTTTAGTCAGATCACCATCGCCTTCCGATACGTCTCTGAAGCGGGTGGCCAGTGCCGCCAGTCGTTTGCGTATTAATAGCAAAAAAATTAAATAAACGGTGATGATTACAAAAAGAGCAATTGCAATCATCAAAATACTGAGCTCGTTGATAAATGATGAGATAATTTTATCGACGCTGTGCTCTAATTGAGCGAAAACCTCAGTAGAAGCTGCTTGACTGGTTTGGGATAAACCGCTTTGTACACTACTCAGTAATGCTTCGATAATCATATCCTGACGAATATGCAGAAGCACGATGGCAATAGAGCAGCCACTGACTAAAATAATGCTTAGTGAGATCACAAACTTAAGTGCAAGAGAAGAGTTTTTAAATGAAGATAGAAACATAATTGGCCATAGTTAGAAAAACTGAAAAAAGAAGATTATGCGGTAATAAATAGCATATATTGCGAATTTCGCTCGAATTTTTACAGACTTATGACATAGTTTATTTCTATCTCATTGTTTAGTGTTGGAGTTATATTTTGGAAAAAGTGATTGTTTTAGGGGCAAGCCCAAAACCCGGGCGGTATGCCTATCAAGCCTTAGTTAAGTTGCAGGCAGCAGGTCATGATGTGATCCCGGTACACCCGAAAGTAGAGCAGATAGAGGGTATTAGGGTTATTGCGTCTTTGACTGATATTTCGACGGAGATTGATACCATTACTTTATACGTGGGGCCAGACCGGATGCAGTCAATGGTTGATGCTGTTTGTGCGTTAAAGCCGAAGCGAGTGATTTTTAATCCGGGTACAGAATCTGAGTCTATCGAGAATACATTTGAAGAACACGGTATTCAATGCGTTCGTGACTGTACACTGATCATGCTGGATCAGGGCCGCTATTAATGGGACGTTATCGTGCGCCACAAATACCAGGCTCAAAATATATTACTGCACAGGGCTATCAACATCTGGCTGAAGAACTGGATCATCTGTGGTTCAAGTTAAGACCGGAAGTAACCAGAGCGGTGAGTGCAGCGGCAGCAGAAGGTGATCGTTCTGAAAATGCAGAATATATCTACCGGAAAAAACAGCTACGCGAGATCGATAGTCGGGTGCGTTTTTTACGTAAACGACTGGAGAATATGAAAGTGGTGTCTACGGTGCCGGATAACCAGCAGAAAGTATTTTTCGGTGCCTGGGTTACGGTAGAAGATGAAGACGGTTGTGAACAGTGCTACCGGATAGTTGGCCCGGATGAGTTTGATAGAGAAGACGCGTATATTAGTATGGATTCTCCTGTGGCCAAAGCATTACTGGGTAAAAATCTCGACGATGACGTTAGTCTGGATTTGCCGAAAGGAAAAAAGCAGCTGGTGATTACGAAGATCCGCTACCAGAGGGATTAATGTCACCCGCAAGGTAGCCTGTGACGGCGTGCACCCTGCGGGCTTAGATGAGCTGATTGAGCTCTGTTTGATTAGACCTAAGTCTTTTTTTACACCTGATTTATCCGGAATTCTCCTTTAAAGATAAACCCGGTCTGACCGGGCTTCTGTTACTAAATCATGCTGCTCAATACAATGTATATGTCAGCTGGTGTAGTTAAAAGTTATATGTATTTTTGAAAACAAACAAATTAAATTTTTTAATAGAATCCATTAATTGATATTAATTATTAATACGATCTTTATTTGTTTTGTAACAAAATGAGCTAAGTGATTGTTTGTCAGTTGTGAATCGTTTAAAACAGAACCTGCTGATAAAATTTTTTCATCATTCGAGTGTTTAAATTGATTTCAAATATCAGCGGGCTGCTAGCTTGCGTTGGCATCTAGAGGAGAGAAACTTGCCGCGTAATCGCACAAACCGTAAAAATAGTATGTTATGTTTTGTATCGGCAGAAACAGACTGTCTGATAGTTCACCTGCATACTGCCGCTGTTTAGAGTAGCAATGTTGTAACAGAGTCAGTCGCCACTATCGGATAAGACTTCGATCATGTGGCAAACAAAAATCTGAACAAGCTAGCAGTGGCTGCAGCCTTTATCCAGTGGCAGGCTTTTATTGAGACTGTATTCAGCCATTGAGCCATCATAAAGTTTGACGTTTTCAAAACCCAGGCTGCGAAGTGTCAGATAGCTTTGTGCTGCGCGATGACCGGACTGACAATAAGTAATGACGGGCTGAGCTTTATTATTTAAATTAATATGTTTTTGCTGGCTCAGAATTTGAACACTGTTCTTTGCAGTAAAAGCCTGATCAAATTGAATATTAGATTGCCAGTCCCAGTGATAGGCCTCTGGAATGTGGCCGCTGCGCGGGTATTTAGGATGGCCTGTGTATTCTTCTTTGCTGCGCGCGTCGATTAAAAGATTTTTTTTGTTGCTAAGGCTGGCAATGCTAGCCAGGTTGTCGCGCAGATTATTTGTATTGGCGCGATAAACTGTTGGGATGATTTTATTATTGATGTTGCTGACTTTGCGGTTTTCAATAATCCATTTAACCAGCCCACCATTGAGTACAGAAACCTGGCTGTGACCAATCTGTTCCAGTTGCCAGAACAGGCGGCCGGCATTTAGTCCGCCCATGTCATCATAAATAACAATATAGGATGTATTACTGATTCCACGCTGAGCTAAAAGGCGGATGAAATAGTCGTTGGGTATTTGGACGGAAACCTGATCTTTTTTGCGTTTGTGAACCAGCTCGTTGTAGTCAATGTGAACTGCACCCGGGATATGAAAGCGCATGTTCTGGGTAGCATCACTGGTATCGACTACAACGATGTTTTTTTTGTCGATATTATCTGCCAACCATTGTGTTTCAACCAGTACCGGTGCGGCATGTAGTGCAGAAAATGAAATCATCAGAAAAGCAAAAAAGCCGGGCAGTATAAATATTTTATTCATGAATGGTTACCTGTGTTGATAAGTTGTTGACGCATTATTGTTTCACATTCTTTTGCCAGCTCGTCACGGGACTTGCCGGCAGTAGGCAGTGGTGCTAAAAAATGCAGCTCTACATTCATATGAGTTTCCCCTAGCATGCCGATAGCTGACTGATAGATTGTTATATCATTAATAAACGGCGCTTTAGGATGAACGCCTTGCTGATGGGGGTAGCGAATCAGAATGGGCTGAATCATCACCTGACTGTCAACAGCGCTTTGAAAAAGCCGCGCATGAAATTTTTTAATGCTGCTTCCATCAGTGGTTTTCCCTTCAGGAAATAACACCACATGATCGCCCTGCTGCAAAGCTTGCGACATTTGTTGCATGCTTTGCAGAGCAGACTGACTGGCGCCTCTTTTTATAAACAGGGTGCCAGCTTTTTTTGCCAGCCAGCCGATTACAGGCCAGCCAACAACTTCGTATTTTGAAAGATAACGGGCAGATATAACCGAACCCAGAGCGGTGATATCAAACCAGGATATATGGTTGGCAACCAGCAGCATGGTCTGCACTGGCGGCTTGCCGTAAACCTGGATGTTGATATTGAAAGCACGACAAATTCGACGGTGCCAGAAGCGAGTCATAGTGGCCGGCCAGCCGGCTGGTGACATAGTATGGCGTAAAAAAAGTGCCGCCATGAAGACGCCTAAAACCATCACCAGAAAAAGTCGGATCAGTCGAGTAATTATGCGCAGACGTCTGATCAATTAAAGCAGTCCGAAGCGCATCGATAAATCGACTGACTGAATGTCTTTAGTCAGCGCACCTATGGAAATATAATCGACACCGGTTTCGGCATATTGGCGGATGTTTTCCAGTGTAATGTTGCCAGAGGCTTCCAGCTCTGCTTGCTGCTTGCAAACTGTAATGGCTTGGGCGATGGCTTCAATATCAAAATTATCCAGCATAATACGATCCGCTCCGGCATCCAGTGCCTGTTGCAGTTCTTCAAGATTCTCGGTTTCAACTTCGATGCTAAGTCCCGGATTGATGAAGCGGGCTTCATCAACGGCGCGGGCGATGCTGCCGGCAGCGGCTATGTGGTTTTCTTTAATTAAAATAGCGTCGAATAAACCAATCCGGTGATTCTCGCAACCGCCACAGCTGACCGCGTATTTTTGAGCCAGACGTAAACCGGGAATGGTTTTTCGGGTATCGAGAACTTTGCAGTCTGTATGTTTGACTTCGTCAGCATAGCGACGTGCCATAGTGGCTGTCGCTGACAGGGTTTGTAAAAAATTCAGAGCGGTTCGTTCACCGGTCAATAAAGCGCGTGCATTGCCACTTAAGGTACAGAGGGTCTGGCCTGCTTCTGCACAGTCGCCATCATCAACTTCCCATTCGATGTGAATGTCATTATCGAGCTGAGAAAACACTTCCTCAACCCAGTCGATACCACAGATGGTGGCTTTGTCACGGGTGATGATGGTCGCCATGCTGACCTCATCCTCGGGAATTAACTGTCCGGTTACGTCGCCGCTGCCGATGTCTTCGAGCAGTGCATTGGATACCGAAAGCTCGATATAACTTTGGGGGATATTCATCAGTTTTAATGTGTTCTCTATAATTTGCTAAGAATACCTGTTTGTGTGCCCTGAATCAAAACAGAATAGCTGAATAAGTGAGCTGCCGGCTGGCAAAGCCTGCAGCAGTAAGGAGTGTTAGGTGAGAAACATCGGCTATCAATAAATCTATCCACGGAGCAGAAAAAGCCGATATTTTTTCTGCATATTATCAGCAGAGAGATGATTTAGGTCTATAATCACGTGATGATATCAGGCATTAATAGCTGGCTGGATGAGCTGGCTGAGAAACCCATACCCATACTCAAGCACCGGCGTGATCAAGCTCTGGCCATATTGAAGGATGATGAGCGTGCCTCATCAGAATGTCAGCCGGTAATACTGTCTGACCCTGGCATGGCGGCAAATCTGTTTCGCCAGATCAATCAGGCTCGTGAAAAAGCCAATCGAATTCCGATCAACAACATCAGTAGTCTTATTTCCTTGCTCGGCATCAGCCGGCTTATTGAGGAAATCTCGGCCATGGTCTGTATTGAAGATCTGAATTTACCGGCTGCTAACCTGGCAGGTATCCACCGCCGTCTGAAAGAAAACTGGTATGCCAGCCAGTTTGCCAGCCAGTGGGTGCGTGACCGGGGTGTTAGCGAGACTGAAGAAATACTGGTGGCGGCGCATCTGCAAATGTTGCCGGATTTAATGCTCTGGTGTTACGGCGCTGAGGTGATGCCAAAAATTGAGCATAAAGCCTATTATGAATGTCTGGATTATGAACAGCAGGTTGACGAAATTCTGGGCTGCGATAAAAATGAAATAGGCGCTGCACTGGGGCAGCGGTGGCATCTGCCGGAAATGGCTGGTTTTAGCTTTGAATCAAACTGCGATAATTTCACTCACGCCACAGCAGTGGCTCTGGCATCGAAGCTGGCGCGAATCTGTCAGCATGGCTGGTACGGCAGAGAGATGCAGGCTTTCCTGCAACAAGCGACACATTATTTCGGTGAAAACAGCAATAAAACCACGCGCTATCTGAATCAGCAAATGCTGAAGATGACAACCGATGAGATGGATCTGAGTTATCGCCCGGTAGCGTCATTATTTGTTTTATCGAACCAGAAAACGTACCCGGAATTTCAGTATCGTATCGCCGCTGAAGTGGCAGAGGTTATTAAAGCAAACGCAAAGCCTGTCGTTGCAGCTGAGCAGATATTGCCGTCTGTTAAAGAGCTTAGTCAGGAAAAACTCAATAGTGATATTGAGCTATTAAACAATCTGATCAAACAGCACGCAGACTTGAACAGCCTGATAAAAAGTGTGGTGTTGAGTTTGCATAAAACACTTGATCTGACACGCGTCAGTTTTTTAGCACTGTCGGCAGACAGCTTAAAACTCGAATCAAAAATCAACCTTAATCTTAAACATTCTGCCGATTCGCTGAAGGAGTTTGAGATAAGTCTGAAAGTGCCTGATCTGTTCAGTGTGTTGATTAAAAAGCCACAGACTTTCTTACTGAATGAAAATAATCGTGATAAATACTGGCAAAAAATTTCCGGTGACGTTAAAACAAAAATACAGACAGAATGTTTTTGTGCTGTTTCAGTTTTTGTTGGCAGTCGGCCGCTGGGTATTATTTACGCGGACAGAATGAATGAGGTGATTGAAAAAGAGTACTATCTGGCATTCCAGAAAATCACAATGATACTGAACCGTGGGCTGGCATATCTGGCGCAAAAGAAAGCGGGCTAGCCGCTGCTTTATTAATTTAGTCCAGTGGTTTGATAAAAATTTTTGAATTGCGCTGCATGTTGTAAAAACTTTTTTTACTCACCGGCAGGCTTTCTATCTCTTGTTTAATAAAGCCTCTTTCAATAAACCAGTGCGCGGTATGCGTGGTGAGAATAAAAAGCCGGTTTAAACTCTGTTTTCTGGCTTGCTGCTCGAGTTGTTGCAACAAACTATCGCCACGCCCCGACTTATGATAGTCCGCGTGTACGGCAAGACAGGCGATCTCCGCCATGCTTTCTTTGGGGTACGGAAATAATGCGGCGCAGGCGATAATCATGCCGTCACGTTCTATAACAATAAACTGAGTGATCTCAAGTTCCAGTTGCTCACGTGAGCGCTGCGCCAGTATCTCCTGATCTTCCAGTGGCTTGATGATTTCGAGTATGCCACCTACATCATCGATGGTAGCAGTACGCATTCCTTCGTATTGTTCGGTACTGATTAATGTGCCGCAACCATCACGACTGTATAACTCAATTAATAATGAACCATCAACCTGATGATTGATTAAATGTGAACGATGTACGCCTCTTTCGCAGGCCTGTGTGGCATTGCTTAAATGTGAATGCTGCTCGCTGTTAAAGCAGTCTTTTAATAGCAGTTTTTTGGCCTGACTCATATCCAGTTGGGTAATCAGTTCGTTGTGTTTGTTTGCCAGAAAGCCGTCAGTCATCATAATCAGCTTATCGGCCTGCAGAGCGATGGCTGTTTCGGTTGCGATATCTTCCGCGCGCAGGTTAAAGGCTTCGCCACTGGGTGAATATCCAATCGGTGATAACAGTGTGATGTTGCCGAGTTCAAGCTGGGCTCGGATCGCCTGAGTGTCGATCTTTCTGACTTCGCCGGTATGACAGAAATCGACGCCGTGGCGGACACCATAAGGTCTGGCCGTGACGTAATTACCGGAGACCACTCGCAGACTGGCACCAGCCATCGGGGTGTTGATCAGCCCCATCGATAAACGGGCTTCGATATTGACTCTGACCTGACCGACAGCCTGTTCAACAGCTGGTAAGACGCTGGTGTCGGTAATGCGCAGATTAT
>Ga0224506_10000059_pt1 | contig 114329 bp, 109 predicted proteins | sample SF_Jan12_sed_USG_2_FD_169108 | JGI IMG/M metagenome (GOLD analysis project Ga0224506, IMG submission 169108) | Sediment microbial communities from San Francisco Bay, California, United States - SF_Jan12_sed_USGS_8_1 | ecosystem: Environmental > Aquatic > Marine > Sediment | place: USA...
TCCCACATTCTTGGTGGTAAAAAATGGTTCGAAAATACGCTGTTTCGCCTCTTCGCTGATACCACTGCCGGTGTCGCTTACACTTAAACGGGCATAGCTGCCTGATGCCAGATTTAAAGGCATACCGGCCTGCCCCTGCTGCACCTGTACTTTTTCACAATGTATGCTGACCTTCCCTCGTTGTTTCATGGCATAGGCAGCATTGCTGATCAAATTAATTAGAATTTGTTTTAATTCGCCATGATCAATGCGGACAAACAAAGGCTCTTTACAACTATCCACTTGTAGGTCAATGGCTGAAGATAATGTGGAACGAATAAACTCCAGTTCCTTACGCACCTGCCCTTCCAGTTCAGTTAATTCTTCCTTACGACTATTGGTCCTGCTAAAAGATAACAGTTGCTGAACCAAGTCTCTGGAGCGGTTAGCCGCTGCTAACACCTGGCCCAAATGCTTTTTCATCCGTTCATCGGGATGAGTACAATTAATTATTAAATCCGTGTTACCTATGACGATTCCCAGCATGTTGTTAAATTCGTGGGCAATACCGCCGGCCAATGTACCGATAGCCTGCATTTTCTGTGCGTGATGAATTTTTCGCTCCAGTTTGGCCTTATCGGTTTCCAGCTGCTTGCGTTCATCGATGTTGACCCAGTTACCGATAATATCAACCGCATCGCCCACATGATTGCGAATTAACCGCAATTCGTCGTGAATCCAATGGTAAGTGCCGTCACTGTGTAAAAACCGATATTCGTGACCCAGCGATCCGTTGTCATATAAGCGCCTCATTTCCTCATATACCCTGTCTCTATCCTCCGGGTGAATATGTTGTCCCCAAAAAGTTGGGTCATCGGTAAACTGGCGCGGCGCATAACCGGTGAGTCTGCGTACATTGTTGCTGATAAAAGTGGAAGAGAAATGCTGTGCCGGTTCACAGCGATATACCACTGTAGCGCTTTCCTCCAGAATTTCATCCAGATTTTGCTCCACGTAGGTTAATTGCTTTTTCAACTCTGTAATATCAATCAGAACACCGCAGAGCAGTTCCGGGTTGCTCATATGCTGGACCCTGTCCTGGACCCACCGAACTTCATTATCTTTGTTGGTGATACGATATTCCAGACTCAGCGATTGGCCTACCGAGAGATTTTTAAGGGCTCGCAGCACTTCCTGACGATCATAGGGGTGAATGGTATCCAACCATAAAGTACCCTTGGACATCCAATCTGCATCAGTATACCCATAGACATGACTTACTGCTTTATTCACATACTGGATGTGGAGATTTTTCGCGTTCGCTGTATAAATAACTTCGGGCAACCACTCCACTATGTCTTTATACATTTCCCTCATCTCTTCCCTGATTTTCTACCCCCTACTCCTGTGCGGCTCCGTGCACAGGTACTTGTAGGTTTTTCCTACAAATTCCAGGCCAGGATCATACAAAACAGTGCTTACATCGCAGTAATTCTGTTACAACTCTGTAAAACCACACTAATTATATAGTTTCTGCGCAAGCCGTTCTGAATGTGGTATATTGGCCAACATTGCTACATAGGAGACCGACTCATGCCTCATACAAACGCGGACGGTGAATTTATCCGCTGGGAATCTGCATTTCGAAGCTGGATAACCCCTGACGGCCAAGCAGGACCCAGTGGCCAAGCCGGGTTTGCCGCAGAACCTAACCGTTACCATTTATTTGTTTCCTATGCCTGCCCCTGGGCTCACCGTACTTTGATTTACCGACGCTTAAAAAAACTTGAAGAATTTATCAGTGTGTCCGTTGTTAGCCCGGATATGGGCCCGGAGAGCTGGCATTTTGACCCTACTTTTCCAGGCTCCACCGTTGATCACATTTACAATTCCAAATTTCTGTACGAGGTCTACCGCAAGGTTCGCCCGGATTTCGACGGTGTGGTCACGGTGCCGGTGTTATGGGACAAAAAACAAAATACCATCGTCAATAATGAATCGTCAGAAATCATTCGAATGCTGAATTCGGCATTCAATGAGTTTACCGACGTTAAAACGGATTACTACCCCGAAGCTCTACGCACTGAGATTGACGCCATAAACCACGTGGTTTACGACCATATCAACAACGGTGTGTACCGCTGTGGTTTTGCCACGTCACAACAAGCTTATGAAAAAGCCTTTGACAGTCTTTTTAGTACGTTGGATGATCTGGAACAGCGTCTAAGCCAACAACGCTTCCTGGCAGGTGGGCAAATAACCGAAGCCGACTGGCGCCTATTACCCACCTTGCTTCGATTCGATCCGGTATACGTGGGACATTTTAAGTGCAATTTGCGTCGCATCGCCGATTTCCCCAACCTTTGCAACTACACACGCGACCTGTATCAACACCCCGGAGTAGCAGAGACGTTTGAATTGAATCACGTAAAACGGCACTACTATTTCAGCCACGAATCCATAAACCCCACCCGCATCGTCCCCAAAGGGCCCGAGTTGGATTATATGGCACCGCATGATCGGGAGCGTTTTTCTTAACGTTGTTGGAGCACACGGCGACGGCAGGCGGAAGTCGGGTACACGAGGCTGACGTTTATCACAGCGTAATTGTAAGAAAACCTAACTACCCAAACTGATTCTCTTGAAACTGAGATTGAATGCCTTCAACTTGACTCATATTATCCAGCAAGGCTTGCACACAATCCTGGTCCAGTTGTTGCCCTGCCATTTTTCGCAACATATCCAGTGCCTGACTGTTGCTCCAGGCTTCCTTATAAGGTCTTTGCGTCGTCAGGGCGTCAAATACATCCGCTACGGCGACGATGCGTGCTTCCAGGGGAATATCACTGCCGCATTTACCATCCGGATAGCCGGTGCCATTCACAGCTTCGTGATGATATTGGGCTATATTGCGCAGCACATTAATGTGATTAATATTCCCCAGGCCAAAGTTAGCAATCATGGTATCAATCATTTCTCTCCCTTTTTCGGCATGGGAGTGCATTAGAACGGTTTCGGCAGAGTTGAGCTTGCCAGGTTTGAGCAGAACACTATCCGGAATAGCTACTTTACCTATATCGTGCAAAGGCGCAAACATAAACACATGCTCAATGTACTCGTCATTCAAATCATATTTATCGGCCAGTGCCAGTGCAATTAAGCGGCTGTAACGGGACATACGGTCTAAATGGCTGCCGGTTTCAGGGTCACGCACATGAGTAAACTGGCTGGTCGTACTCACCGCTGCCGTCATAACCCGAAGCATATACAATTCATTCACGATCATTAAAGAAATGAGATGACCGTACACATCCAAATCAGTCAATACTTTTTCGGTGAAAACTTCTTTCTCGTAAGAATTAAAAAACAAAAAACCGAAAAACTCACCGCTGTAAAACATGGGCATGGTATAACTGGCAGCGTAACCCTGGCGGCCAATTCGATTGGTGTGTTCCTGGGTACCGTGCTCAAAAGTCACCAAATTGTTCACCACCCGGGGCTTACCCTGCCTAAGAATATCCTTCAACGAAGTGGCCTCATCCAACAATGCCTGGTAGTGAAACAGCGGATCATCATCACCGCTGCTGTGCAGAAAGGTTTTCAATACTTTGGTATCTGGATCATATACCGTAACGGCAATACGGGCGATAAAAGGAAACTTCTCCTGTACCACGTGATGTGCGTAAACGAGCTTTTCCTTCAAAGGGATATGATCATTCAACTTGCTCAGCACATCCTGGTGTTCAAACATTCACGCCCCCGAAAACAGATCAATAAAGCACAAACAGTACTTTTCCACTTGCAACATATGTGAATCCGACTGCAGTTGCATGGCAACATTTGAATTCTGCACCAAACGCCGATCCATTTCCGTGATGCACTCTTTAAATGTCTGCTTGCCTACTGTTCCATGCGTTTCATTTTGGTTCCATAACATTATTTGTAGCACAGCCAGGTTAAGCATGCCATTAACCAGGGTAATCTCATGACTATATTTGGGTGCAAATGGAAATCCCAAATTAGTAAAATATGCTTTTAAGTAGGGTCGCAGCATGGGATTCAGCAGTTTCATACTCTTGCGGGCGTTTTTTCTCATGAAACTGATGTGTTGGTAGATTTTTTGGTAATTTTCGTGAGACTCCGGCGACTCCATGAGTTGTTTCAGTTTGGAGCCGGGTTCACTCAAATACTTGGTATGAATATCCGCTGTGGTGAGCATGGAATAAATACTGCGCCAAAACGAACCTGCTGTTACCGAATCGGGACGAATCTCGCCACGGTTAACCAACGACACAATATCCTGCAGATTTGCTCCCAGATTATCCTCCAAACTCTGCAAGGCCTGCGGTTGCAGTTGTCCGGCATGGTAAAGGGAAAAAATATCATTAAAAACATCTGTTATATAGAACAACATCACACCCAACGGCAGTTTTTTTTGACTCAAAATGACATCCAAGACATCCGCTGCTTGATTTAACAATAGTGTGGAAGCATCCGACTTTTCGGACGGTTCTACCGACCGACTGAATACCGTTTGAGTCCCTGAGGAAAAAAATCGCTGCACGATTTCGGGACAGGAAAAAGACCCGGTGGAAACGCACCGCTGCTCATTCTGTACTACGGATCTGGGAAAGGTTCGGCAAACCTCGGGAATAAAATCATGGCCAAACCGAAGCTGAATATCGCAAAGTTTATCCCTGTTTAAGGCTACACAGGACTTATTGGGATTTTTCCCCATTTGTTGCGGCTGAGACTCCGGTGCCACCACCATATCCAGCAAATATTGACGATCCTCTTCACCTAAATGTTGCCATTTTTCCAGGGTTGCCGCATCGATGCCGATAACCCAATTCTCACTACAGCAACTGCGGGGGCACTGGGACCCCGTACAGACAAACCCTTCCATAGCTTGCAAATGAAAGTTTTGATTCACACTGACTCCCGATACCACTGATTCATCATGCCGGAATTATACGCCAGTCATAGAAATGGGAAAGTCTGATTTTCCAGGTTTCAAACCCCAAATTCCGGGGTTGCTCGCTATACTATGTAAAAGTCAAATTTCTCAGCTTGAATTATTATCAACCGGTGGACGGACAATGCTGGCATTTATACTACGCACACTTTGGTTACTCTGGTGTTGGATCGAACTGACAGTATTTACCTTGAGTCTGTATTTGCTGGCTTGGATACCGGGAATTGGACGTTGGACCCCCTATCATTCCTGGTTTCGGCTTTGGTGCTCGTTTTTTGTCAGAGCCCTGGGCGTGAATCTGGTCCTGCACGAAAAAAACCAAAAACCCTTACCACGCCATTTTATTTTTATTTCCAATCATCCTTCGGCTTTTGAAGACGTTGGGGTTCCGGCCTTGTTTGATGTATACCCACTGGCCAAAGTGGAGGTACGCTCATGGTTTCTGGTGGGAAAAATCAATGCCGCAGCACAAACCCTGTTTGTAAAACGCGAAGACAAGGAATCACGTCAAGCAGCAGTGCAAAATATGATCGATCGGCTGAAACAAGGCCATAACGTGGCATTGTTTCCGGAAGGTGGTTGCAAAGGGCGACGGATAGCACCGTTTCAGTATGGTGCTTTTGATATCTCCCTGCAAACAGGTATCCCTATTCTACCGGTGTTTCTCCATTATGAATCTCAGGACACCTTTGAGTGGCGCGACCCGCAAACTTTGATACACAAATTGTGGCACTTTATAACCTGTCGGAACAGCAAAGCCAATTATTACGTCTACGACGCCATCTACCCGGAGAACTTCAGTGACAAAAAGGCATTTGCCGAACACGTGCATCGCATGTATTTGCGCTGGCAGGAAAAGTATTTGGACTGAATGCTACTGCAGTTTGTTATCTATTTTTCTTAACAAACTTTCTCAAGCGTTTTTTACTGCGAATTTGCCTTGGCGTGAGAGTATTGCGTTTACCTTCAAAGGGGTTGTGGCCGGACTTAAACTCTATACGCAAAGGAGTCCCTTGCAAACGCAACGCCTTGCGGAAAAAATTAGATAAATAACGCTGGTAGTGGCTGGGAACCTTATCCACTTGGTTGCCGTGAATAATGATGCGCGGTGGATTACGCCCCCCTTGGTGAGCATACCGTAATTTAATACGACGCCCTTTAACCAGTTGCGGCTGATGTGCCGTCACCGCGTTTTCCAGTAAAGTGGTCAGCTCAGAAGTCGACACATCAATAAATGCAGAACGGTAAGCTTGTTCTATAGGCTTGTACAACTTACCTACCCCGCTGCCGTGCAATGCCGATATAAAATGAATCTCGGCAAAATCTGCAAACTGTAAGCGCCGTTGCAATTCTGATTTCACCTGGTCGCGTTCATCCGCTGCCAAGCCATCCCACTTGTTAACTGCAATCACCAGGGCTTTACCCGCATCCAACACAAAACCCAGCAAATGGGCATCCTGGTCACTGATCCCTTCACGGGCATCCACCACCATCAACACCACATTGGCAGCTTCCACTGCCTGCAAAGCTTTAATAACGCTAAACTTCTCCAGTTTATCGTCGATTTTGGATTTACGCCGGACTCCGGCCGTATCAATCAATGTGAATTTTTTTCCGTCCCGTTCAAAAGGAATAAAAATACTGTCGCGGGTGGTTCCCGGCATATCTAAGGCAAGAACACGATCTTCGCCCAAAAGCCGATTGACAAGGGTCGATTTACCCACGTTGGGTTTGCCAACAATGGCAATGCGAATGCCCGCATCTTCATTCTCGCCCTCGAGATCGTCTTCATCGGGAACATCTTGAAGGACGGCTTCGATCAAACTTGTTACGCCACCGCCATGAGACGCTGTAATACCGATGGGGTCTCCCAAGCCGAGTGCGTAGAATTCGGAGACACTCACATCGGGATTCGTACCGTCAATTTTGTTTACCACCAATTGCACCCGTTTGTTAAAAGGGCGGAGTTGGGTGGCTATTTCATGATCCTGTGAACTCAATCCCTCCCGCGCGCTGACCAGAAACAGTACGGTGTCCGCTTCCTCTACTGCCTGCCAAACCTGGCCGGCCATTTTCACATCCAAATTCTGTTCGTCGCCACTTAGACCGCCGGTATCAATCACAATGAACGGCTTGGAACCGAGGCGGCCTTCGCCGTATTTACGATCACGGGTCAAGCCAGGTTGATCCGCCACCAGGGCGTCTCGAGACCGGGTTAAGCAATTAAATAAAGTGGATTTGCCCACATTGGGGCGACCGACTAACGCAATGACGGGCTTCATGAGTATTCAAACCGTCTCAGGGATTTGTCTTGGTGGATTTTTCGGGGTTTTTGGGTGCTTTAGGTGTTTCTGTCAAAGCCTTAACGGTGGGTTCGATAATTTCAAAGGCCGCCAAAGAACCGACGTTATCACGCACCAATACACGAGTACCGGCCACAACGGGTGTAGCACTAATGGCATAGTCCCAGTCTTCAATAGGCTCGCCATCGCCCCAATCCACAAACGCGCTAAGATAAACATCCTGCATATGCAAACGCGCTAAAAAATCTCCGTCTTCTTGGGATAACCAATGAATATTACCGGTCACATCCCCAACCACGACTGTCTTACCCAAAACTACCGGGGTTCCGGGGTCCCGGTCAGCGAGGTTTTCCTGACGCCATACGGTGGCCCCTGTATTGGTATCCAATGCCCAAACAATTCCCTGTGAGTCGCTCAGATAGAGCTTATCTCCGTGAACCGTAATTCCGGAATAGGATGACATGTCTCGAGACCAAATCACATTGCCGTCCCGCGCTGAGATAGCAGCCACCCGCCCCTGGTAAGATACTGCGTAAATGGTGTTACCCGACGCGTACATGCGCGCATCCACATCCACCATACGCTCAGTATCGGTGCGCCCGTGGGGTACGGCTAACGCCAGTTCCCACAAGCTTTTACCGCGGCTCAGGTCGTAGGCGATCAACTTACCATTATCAAAACCGGCGACAATTTTTCCGTCCAGCACCAAGGGAGTGGCTCCGCCTCGCAGACTCAGGGCTGGTACTGTTTGTTTCTCCGTCCAGATACGATGACCATCGTGTAGATTCAAAGCGATCAAGTACCCGGCAATAGATTGCAATAATACTTTATCCTGAGCGATCACCGGCTGTATTACAATTTCCGTATCCGCTTTGTGACGCCATTTTTCCCGGCCTGATGCAATATCCAGAGCTACCACCGTGGAATCGTCCTGGACCAGCACTAATGTTTGTTGACCCAAGCCAGGACCGGCAATAATGCGATCACCGGACAAACGTACCTGCCACTTGATTTTACCATTGAGCAATTGCAGAGCTGCCACGTAACCTGACTCATTGGCGACGTAGACGATGCCGTCAGCACTGACCATCGGCAATTGACGAAATTCTCGGTAATGCTTGTCTCCGCTTTGTGACACCCATTGCGTTGCCAGTTGAATTTTCGGCGTGACCGCCTGCAGTTCTTTGAGTTCTTTATAGGATGTTGAGCAGGCGCCAATCAACAACGGCAACACGGCAAATACCAGCTTTTTCATTATCAGGACTCTTTCGCAACGGAGAGGTCTGCAGGCTTACCTAAATCATCCAGCTTCATTTCAATAAAGTTACGCGCGCGTGAGTCAGGTTCCAGTTTTTGCAAAGCCATGGCATAAGCGCTTCGTGCCTGATCGATTTCACCTTTAGCAACATAAATGTCGCCTTTGACTTCTTCATAGGCTGCAGCAAAGCCACCTTTTTGTACGCTGTCCTGCAAGCTCAGAGCCTCATCGGCGTTACCTTCAGCCAGCAACACCCGCATTAAACGCAATCGCGCCACATGCTGGAGATCTACATCATCCGTATTGGAAATAGCCCAGTTCAAATGAGTTTTGGCTGCGACCAAATCCTGCTGTTCCACTTTGATTTTAGCCATTAGTAGAGCGGCAAAGGGGGCATAGGCCGTATCTGCATATTGCCCTAATAACGAGGCACCCAATTCTTCCGCTTTGGTAAAATTGGATTTTCCAACCTCTTGCGACATCAGTTCGTATTCAGCGGAAGCCACTTCTATATGGGAGTAGTGGGATTTGAGCCACGCCTGACCACCTAACAACACACCTATTCCCAACAGAACACCGCCAATAACGGATTTGCCGTTGTCCTTCCACCATTTTTTAAGGGCTTCGACCTGTTGCTCTTCTGTTTCGTAGTTCATGATACCTGACCTGCGGTCTCCAATGGTTAACATTCAGTGGCGCCTAGCGCGCGCCAGCCCGACACTTTACTAAACTCGGCCTGACTTGGACAGCACTTGGGCCAGAATTTCCTGTAACTTTTGCAGCGGAACCGTCTCTTGTTCCCGGTTATCCCGTAAGTACTTAATACTTATTGAATTATTTTGCAACTCCGCTTCCCCCAGAATCAATGCCAGTGCAGCACCGGACTTGTCCGCTTTCTTGAACTGAGCTTTCATTCCACCGCCGCCACAATGATTCACCAGACGCAGCTCGGGTAGCTCATCGCGTAAGCGCTCCGCCAATTGCATCGCCGCAATTTGTGCGTCCCCTAGCCCAATCAGGTAGACATGGGGTAAATGCTGGGGTTGCAGGTGATCCTTGACCAACTCAAACAAACGCTCCATACCAATAGCAAAACCGGCAGCTGGGCTGGGCTTACCGCCCAACTGTTCCACCAAACCATCAAAGCGACCGCCTGCACAAACTGCGCTCTGGGCTCCCAGACGGTCAGTAATCCACTCAAAGACGGTTTTGGTATAGTAATCCAAGCCTCGCACCAGGCAGGGATTGATAACATAATCCACACCAGCAGCATCCAACATGGCTTGCAATGCCTGAAAGTGCTCCCTGGATTCTGAGTCCAAATATTCCTCCAGTTTAGGTGCATCCTGCACCAGGGCATACAGGTCCGGATTTTTGCTATCCAGGATGCGCATCGGATTGCTGTGTAAGCGCCGCGTACTGTCTTCATCCAACTGCTCTTTATGAGCACTAAAATATTCCACCAATTGTTCCCGGTATTGTACCCGGCACTGAGGCGTGCCTAAGGAATTGATTTGTAATTGCAGCCCCTGTAGACCCAGGGCTCGCCACAAGCGGGCGCTCAACAAAATCAATTCGGCATCCATATCCGGACCTTGGAACCCAAAGGTCTCAACGCCGATTTGGTGAAATTGACGATAACGACCTTTCTGGGGTCGTTCATGACGAAACATAGGACCCATATACCACAAGCGTTGAGTCTGATTGTATAACAAGCCATTTTCGATCCCGGCACGCACGCAACCGGCGGTGCCTTCCGGACGCAGGGTGAGCCAATCACCATTGCGGTCCTCGAAACTGTACATTTCTTTTTCGACAATATCGGTCACTTCACCAATGGAGCGCTTAAACAGTTCAGTTTTCTCCACGATGGGCATGCGAATTTCGCTGTAACCGTATTGCGTCATCAAGCGCCTTGTTTGCGCTTCCAGAGCTTGCCAATAGGGTGTTTCATCCGGTGAAAAATCTTTCATTCCCCGAATGGCTTGAATTGATTTTGACACGAAAAAATCCCCGATTTTTTATTATCGCGTGAAATGCTGTTGTATTGGACGGATAAGTGCCGGCTTGGTTCCAGCCCATATCTCGAAGCAGCTGTCCGCGATTCGCCTCTAACTAGCCCACGTGGTTCAGGTTAACTTGCACAACCTCGTCGGTTCCCGCAGCGTTATCTTGCTGCTCCCGGATTTGCCGGCGAATGGCTTTTTCCAATTCGTCCACGAGTTGCTCATCCGTGACTTTATGGTGCGGTTTGCCGCCCATGTACAGCAGATTGGGCTCCCCCCCGGTTAAACCCACATGGGCTTCTTTCGCCTCTCCCGGTCCATTAACCACGCAGCCGATCACGGCTACATCCAAGGGTACCAAAATATCTTCCAAACGTTCTTCCAATGCATTGACGGTAGCAATCACATCGAACTTTTGCCGCGAACAGGAAGGACAGGCAATGAGGTTAATCCCTTTTCGGCGAATGTGCAGGCTTTTCAAAATATCAAAGCCCACTTTGATTTCCTCAACCGGATCAGCTGCCAGCGAGACGCGAATGGTATCGCCAATACCCTCGGCCAGCAACATACCCAGACCAATGGCGGATTTTACCGCACCGGAGCGAATGCTGCCGGCTTCCGTAATACCCAGGTGCAAAGGTTGCTCGATTTGTGTCGCCAGCTCTCGGTAGGCCATTACGGTCATAAACACATCGGATGCTTTCAGGCTGATTTTAAAGTCTGGAAAATCCAGCTTATCTAAAATATCAATATGTCTTTTCGCGGATTCTACCAGGGCTTGTGGCGTGGGTTCGCCGTATTTTTTCTGTAAATCCTTTTCCAAGGATCCCGCATTAACACCAATGCGAATGGGAATGTTGCCATCCCGTGCCGCCGACACCACGGCGCGCACCCGATCTTCGCGTCCAATGTTACCGGGATTGATACGCAAACAATCCACACCCAATTGAGCAACCCGCAAGGCAATTTTGTAATCAAAATGAATGTCTGCCACTAAGGGCACGGCTACCTGCCGGCGAATTTTTCCAAAGGCTTCCGCCGCATCCATACTGGGTACAGAGACTCGAACAATATCCGCTCCCACCTGTTCCAGGGCACGTATCTGTGCCACAGTGGCATCCACATCGCAAGTTTCCGTATTGGTCATACTCTGCACTGCGATAGGTGCTCCACCCCCTATGGGAACATTCCCCACCATTATGCGTCGAGAGGCTCGACGCTTAATCGTATAACTAAGCTGCATAAAACTCTAAGACCTTATGTATTAAATTCTTGTTTTGTCCAACGACTATGGAGCCTTTAAAGTAAACCTGGCCACATCCTCTTTTCCCTGGTACTTGGAGAAATCATAGACTTCTCCGTTGTATTTTATTTCAACAGCGGGGCCGTTACCCAAAATCACATCAAACGGTGCTACGCCACTCAGCTCTTTGGTAGCCCCAGCTAACCCCAAGCTTTTCATTAAGGGCTTGCCGGTCGCATCCATGATTTGCACCCAGGAATTGGCACTGAATTTTAAGGACAGATTCGTCTTCAAATCTTCCGTAGTTTCCAAAGGCGCGATAAAACCGGTATCGGTACGCTCACGCTTTTCCAATGTCAAGGGTTTAGTCACTTGTTGGGGCTTTTCTTCAGAACCCTGTAACCGGGACAGTGTATCTGCATCGATAGGAGCAACATCGTTGCTCAACACTTCCAGATTCGTGGACTGAATATTTTTTTCCACTGCGTCATCCAGACGGGTCTGCAGCTCGGGTACCGGAACATCGTCTGAATAATACAGAGAAAACCAACTCATGGTCACCAATACCGCCAAAGCACCGGTGATAGCCCCATAGCGCTTTAGCAGCGCTAAATTAGAATGGGCAAACAAGGTAAAACCTTTGGGCAAAGACTCGGTGACCTTTTGCAACCTGGAATGCACCGTTGCCTGTCGATAAATCGGCACTTCGGCTCCGCTGGTCTCATGCGACTGTAAATAATCCGAGGCAACAGAGTCCGGCGACAGCTCCACCAGCTTGGCGTAGGCACGCAAATATCCCACGGTGTACACCGGCTGAGGCAAAACATCCGCATCATCTTGCTCAATGGCAGCTATGGTTTTTACATCCAGCTTCAACCATCGGGCAATATCAGCCCGTTCAATATTGCGATCTTCTCGAGCTCGTTGCAGACGTGCCCCCACGGCGGGAGTGCGAGCGTAAACTTCAACCGTTTCTTCAACTTCAGCTTCAGCTGTTTCATCGCTCATGGCGTTGTATCTCCTTGCGATGTTTCATTTAACCATTGATTAAATTCTCGGGACTTTGGAAAGCCGGCACGCAATGATGAGGCATAACGCTGTTCCGCCTTTGCATCTCCCAGTTTACGCTCCGCCTGAATTCCCAACAACAGACTTTGCGGATTGGGCTGCGATACCGCTTCAAACCGTTGCAAATAAGCCCGAACTGACAAATACCGCTGTTTAGAAAACATGATATTCGCCATACCTAACAATGACTTAGGAAGCTCTGCGTTAATTTGCAAAGCTTTGCGAAAATACTCTTCCGCTTTTTTCAAATCCGGAACCTGAGCGGCGCATATTCCAGCATTTTCATACACTTGCTCACGAATATCATTTCTGCGGAACTCCAATGCTTTTTTAAAATAATATTCCGCATCCTCGAAGTTTCCCTGTCGACACAAGAAGCCTCCGTAATTATTGTAGACGTCTACTTTTTCCGGTTGAAGTGATACGGCGGAAGTATAATGATCTTCCGCTTCGTCATATTTATACAGGCGGTCGTACACCACTGCTAAAACGGTGTGTACATCACCGTAGTCGCTTTTCGCCCGTAATGCCTTGAGCAAAACGCGCAAAGCATCATCCAGACGATTTTGCTCCAAATAACCCATGCCGAGTTTTAAATTGACATCGGCGATTTTAAATTCTTTCGTTTCTTTAGGGTCCATCACTGAGCACGCAGCCAGCGTCAACACCAGAGAAAGCATAATAAGCCAGGCAAGAGGATTAACCACCTAACCGGCCTCCCGTACCATCACCTCGTTGCGTGTGGTTCGTTTAGTCTTGTCCTCGACACGTCCCACTAACTGACCACAAGCGGCATCAATATCGTCACCTCGGGTTTTTCGCGTAACAGTATTCAACCCACCTTGCACCAGTTTTTCCTGAAACGCCCGAATTACCGCTGCGCTGGAACGTTCATAATGCGACTGGGGAAAGGGATTAAACGGTATCAAATTGACTTTCACCGGACGCCCGCGTAGTAAGCGAATCAACTCCTCAGCATGATGCATTTGATCATTTACACCTTTCAACATGACGTATTCAATTGTAATTAAGCGGCTGCGCTCATAATTCACATAGTGTTCGCTGGCCTCCAGCACCTCGGCAATCGGGTACTTACGGTTCAGTGGCACCAGTTCGTTGCGCAACTCATCATTAGGGGCATGCAGGGACAGGGCCAAACTAATATCCGTCACTTTCGCCAAACGGTACAGCGCCGGTACTACACCGGCAGTACTCAATGTGACCCGACGCTTGGACAACCCATAGGCGAAATCATCCATCATCAAGTCCGTGGCTTTGACCACATTGTCGAAATTGAGCAACGGTTCACCCATCCCCATAAGCACTACATTGGAAATGACACGTTGATCCTTGGTATACCCCAGTGCTTTATTGGCTACCCAAAGTTGGCCAATAATCTCGTGAACACTGAGATTGCGATTAAAACCTTGCCGTGCGGTGGAACAAAAAGAACACTCCAACGCGCAACCGATTTGAGAGGACACGCACAGGGTTCCACGGCCACTTTCGGGAATGAACACCATTTCCACGTGATTACCGCTGTCCATTTTCAGCACCCACTTGCGGCTGCCGTCTTCAGATTGGACATCCAAAACCACCTCAGGTGCCCTAACTTCGGCAATTTCCTGCAGTTGAGCTCGCAGCTTTTTACTGAGATTGCTCATAGCATCAAAATCGGACACACCCAATTGGTGTACCCATTTGAGGACCTGATTGGTCCGAAAGGTCTTTTCACCCAGCTGAGTGAAAAACTGGTCCAACTCCTTACGGGGAAAATCCAACAGATTAATTTTAGTGCTCATGTAGCAATTCCCCTGCAAATCAGCGGGTGCGCTCGCACAATTCCTGAGGTGTAAACATAAACGCTATTTCAGCTTTGGCGGTATCCGGCCCGTCAGAACCGTGAACAGCGTTTTCATCTATGGTACTGGCAAAATCAGCGCGAATGGTTCCCGCTGCCGCGTCGGCAGGATTGGTTGCACCCATGATTTCCCGATTCTTGCTGATGGCATTCTCCCCTTCCAGCACCTGAACCATTACTGGGCCGGAGGTCATAAACTCAACCAGATCCTTGAAAAAAGGGCGCTCTTTGTGAACAGCATAAAACCCCTCAGCCTGCTCTTTAGACATGTGAATCATCTTAGAGGCGACGATACGCAAACCCGCAGACTCAAAACGGTCGTAGATTTTGCCAATCACATTTTTAGCAACCGCATCAGGTTTGATTATAGAAAAGGTTCTTTCAATAGCCATTCAACAACTCCAACAATTTCAAAGGGTTCGCCGGCCTCATTCCGAGCCCGGAATCAAACCGTTTTATTCAGTGATTAACATTTAATTATACACTGAATTAATTGTTGGATGGGGAGGTTTTTTGCCCTTGCTGATGGACCTTAACGCTTAAATCATCAGGGCGTCGTGCACTTCTTGGATATTCTCTCCCTCAGACATATCAACCACACTAACGCTGGTATCCAAACCCAGCTTTGCAAAGGCCGGGACCGTCTCCCAGTCGACCTTAGCCAATTCATGGTCTTTGTCCACATAGCTCTGTAGATTCGCAACAATTACCAAATCCAGAAAATCCGCAGCCCCATCATGCCGGCGTAGTACATTTTCATGGTGAGCTGCCACATCGACAAACATCTCCGGAAACTCCCATTTTTTCAGCATTGCCTCACCAATAGCGGTGTGGGTATTGCGAATAACCCTGTCCAGCAAGGCGTTATCATTGAGCAACTCGGGTACATCCTCGGCTCGTTTGATAATGGGCAACATACCAATATCATGCATCAACCCGGCAAGTAAGGCTTGATCCGGTTTCAGCTTGGCAAAGCCTGACAATGCATGGGAGATGGCCGCCACTTGAGCGCTATGATCCCAAAATTCGCGAAACTTGGTATCGGAAACCTCCGTGGTTGGCTGAAACATTTGCTGAACTATCAAGCTGTTAGCCAAATTAGTCACCATGGAATTGCCCATGCGGGTCACCGCCGATTCCACCGTTTCTATACGTGTGCTGCCGCGTATCAATGGGCTGTTGGCCACCTGAATCAACCGGGCAGTCAAACCGGCATCCGTTTGAATGACCTCGGCAATACGCTGGGTGCTCACATCCGGATCTTCCAGTACCTCTCTGATTTTCAAGGCCACTTCCGGAAGACTGGGCAGCACCATTTGATCTGAGTGCAACTCGTCCAACAATTCCTTTGTAATTTGCTCTTCCATGTTTGAGCTCATCGATCCACCTCTTATGTTCCCTGAGAAAAAACCACGGTTAATTCAAGCGAGGATCATGCCAAGGCGGGGACTTGTATCGCAGACAGGTTTGCAATGCGGGCTGGGAAAAGACTAATGGTGGGTGATTTACTTCAATCCCGCTCTTCAATCCAATTCATTTGGATCGCCTCCAGGATTTTCTCGCCACAGTGTTCTGCGTCATCATTGAAATCGTCCAGTGCCAAAACCCAGGCCATAAGGTCGGTAAACCGAATATTGCGCGGGTCCACATCAGGATGCGCTTCATCCAGGGCTATTGCGATTTCCAGGGAATCGGTCCATTTCAGTTCCATTGTGTTTTCCCGAAGGCTAGTGGTTTTCAGAAACCATATTTATAGTGTATTTGGGAATCTCCACAATTAAATCCTGATCCCCAACCTTCGCTTGGCAACTCAAGCGCGACTCCGGCTCCAGTCCCCAAGCCTTATCCAAAAGATCTTCTTCTTCTTCCTCGGCCTCATCGAGACTACTAAAGCCTTCACGAATAATAACGTGACAGGTAGTACAAGCGCAGGATTTTTCACAGGCATGCTCAATCTCAATACCGTTTTTCTGTGCCGCATCGCAAATAGTGGTCCCGGGTTCGGCCTCTATAACAGCGCCGTCCGGACAAATTTCTTCATGGGGTAAAAATATTATTTGGGTCATGCCTATTCAAAATCTCCAACTTTATGCCCGGCCATGGCTTTCTTGATGCCGGCATCCATACGCCTGGCGGCAAATTCCACCGAATCGTTGTTTAATTGATCCACGGCCTGTTTGATCTCTCTATGATTTTCGCTACGGTTTAACAGCTGTTGTAAATTATCCATACCGTGTTGCAACTGTTCGATCTCCTGCGGCGACAACAGTTGCTCACCGTCTTCCTTTAAAGCTTGCACCAAAGCCTCCAACACTCGCTGTGCTTCAACCCTCTGTTCATTAAGATTGCGAGCGGCCACGTCTTCGCTGGCATGAGCCATGGCCTCACGCAGCATGGTTTCTATTTCCGTATCCGTTAAGCCGTATGAAGGTTTGACTTGTACGTTGGATTCAATCCCCTGGGTTTGTTCTCGGGCGCTGACAGATAACAAACCGTCCGCATCCACCTGGAATGTCACACGAATTCGGGCCGCACCGGCAACCATGGGAGGAATGCCTCTGAGCTCAAATTTTGCCAGAGAGCGACAATCACTCACCAACTCGCGCTCACCCTGTACCACATGAATGGACATGGCCGTCTGACCGTCTTTAAAAGTAGTAAAGTCCTGCGCCTTGGAAACAGGAATAGTGGTGTTTCTTTGAATCACTTTCTCCGTTAAACCACCCATGGTCTCTATACCCAAAGACAGAGGGATCACATCCAGCAATAATAATTGATCATCCGGTTTGTTACCGGCCAAAATATCCGCCTGAATCGCTGCACCCAAGGCGACCACTTTGTCAGGATCAAGATCCACCAGCGGTTCACACTCGAAAAACTCACCCACTTGGCTGCGAACATAGGGAACTCGCGTGGAGCCTCCCACCATCACCACATCCTGCACCTCGTGCACCTCAATACCCGCATCACGCAAAGCCCGGCGACAAGACAAGAGGGTACGCTTAACAACAGGGTCAATAAGGCGGTTAAACTCCTCCCGAGTTAGTCGCTCACTCCACTGGATACCGCCCGGTAGATTCAACTGGATGGGCACTTGCTCCGCCTGACTCAGCTGTTCCTTGACTCGGCAGGCTTCGTGGCGCAGGGCACGCTTAAAAGTGGCTGATTCTTGAGTACTTACATCGATCTGGACAGCGGCCCTGGACACCATCCAGTCCATAATCAGTTTGTCCATATCGTCACCGCCCAGCGCCGTATCGCCGGCCGTGGACATAACCTCAAATACACCCCGATGCAGACGCAGGATAGATACATCAAAAGTTCCCCCGCCCAAATCGTAGATCACATGTACGCCTTCGGCCTGCTGATCCAACCCATAAGCCACTGCCGCTGCCGTGGGCTCATTTAATAGACGGAAAACATGCAAACCGGCCAGTGTAGCCGCATCTTTAGTTGCCTGGCGCTGAGCATCATCAAAATAAGCCGGCACAGTAATGACACAGCCGGTCAACTCACCGCCCAGAGCCTGCTCTGCACGCCCTCGCAAATGGGCAAGGATGTCAGCGGAAACCTCTACCGCGCTTTTGTCTCCGGCAGCGGTACGAATTTTGGGTACGGCGGATTCGGTTTTCACGTACTCGGCAATCTTCGCGGCATCTGCCATGACATCATCATAACCACGCCCCATAATCCGCTTGACGGACAATATGGTGTTCTGTGGATCCTCAATCATAGCCGCGCGTGCCTCACTACCCACATCACAACTGCCGTTATCTTTATAACGTACCACTGAAGGCAGCAGGTGCATTCCCTGGGCATCGGCGATGGTTTCCGCCAAACCGCTGCGTACAGTTGCCACCAGGGAATTAGTGGTTCCTAAATCGATACCCACCGCCAGCCGATGTTGATGTGGGGCAGTAGACTGCCCGGGTTCACTGATTTGTATTAAAGCCATAATCCGTATTATCTGGAACCTGGGGTAGGTTCTTGTCTATTTTAATCCAGCTGCCGGGAGAAGTAAGTTACAGCAATTGCTCTTCCAACTCCCGACTTTCCTGTTGTAATTTACTGATGAATTGCAGGCGTTTCACCAAATCCTTAGAGTGTTGTAACTGTTCCTGCAAGCTGCCCAAACTTTTCATCAATGGCCGCAATTGTTCTAAAACCTGCGTCAGCAATTGATCCAGTCCCTTGTTAAAATCCAACAATTCGCCCACAGGGTCTGCCGCACTGCTGATAGCGGCCAGAGATTCCCGCAATTCCATTTGCTGCATTAAAAAACCCTGATCCATTGATGTCGCCGTATCGTGCAACACATCACACCCTGCCAAACCTAACATATAGATTGCCCGGCTCAAGGGACCTCGCAACGTTTGATAGGCCTCATTAATCAGCGCGGATTGTTGCACGGACAAACGCCTTTCAGCATCGCCTTTATTGGCAAAGTTGTCAGGGTGTACGATGGATTGCAACCGGCGAAATCTTTCGCTTAAATCCTGGAGATTGACATCATAGGAAACCGGCAATTCAAACAGCTCAAAATAATTACTGGTGAGATTCACCGTGGTCATTGTGTTATTACTTGCGTTTGCGTCACTACTTTAAACAGTAAAACTTTCACCGCAACCGCAACGATCCTTCTCGTTTGGATTGTTAAACTGGAAACCTTCATTCAATCCTTCTTTACCATAATCCAACTCGGTACCATCCAGGTAAATCAAGCTTTTGGGGTCTACGATCAGAGTAACACCGTGATGTTCAAACACAGTATCCTCTGCCTGAACCTCATCGGCAAATTCCATAATGTAGGCCATACCCGAGCAACCGGTGGTTTTTACACCCAAACGCAAGCCTACGCCCTTGCCCCGGTTTTCCAGAAAAGATTTCACGCGATTTGCCGCGGACTCTGTTAATGTGATGCTCATAACTTAATATTCCAATTAATCCAACCAAACAACCTAACTCAGCACTATCACCCGTTCCATGTGAGCGCGGGATTAGTGCGCTGCCCATTTCACCGTGGATAAATCAACACCATCCTTATACATATCCCATAATGGGGACAGTTCCCGCAATTTTCCAATCGCGTGGTTGATTTGCTCAATGGCAAAATCGATATCCGCCTCATTGGTAAACCGGCCAATACTGAAACGTATGGAACTGTGGGCCAATTCGTCACTGCGACCTAAAGCCCGTAACACATAGGAGGGCTCCAGACTGGAGGAAGTGCAAGCTGAACCGGAAGACACCGCCAGACCTTTTAAGGCCATGATCAATGACTCACCTTCCACGAAATTAAAACTGACATTAAGAATATTGGGCACACCATGATCCAAATCACCATTGATGTACACTTCTTCCAAACCCTTGAGACCTTCGTATAAACGGTTTCGCAATGCGGCTATTTTGTTACGATCGTCCGCCATGCGTTCTTTGGCAATCCTAAAAGCCTCGCCCATCCCCACGATTTGGTGAGTGGCCAGAGTACCGGAGCGCATACCGCGTTCATGACCGCCACCGTGCATTTGGGCTTCCAGTCGGACCCGAGGCTTACGTCGAACGTAAAGGGCACCGATACCCTTGGGACCGTAAACTTTGTGTCCGGAGAAGGACATCAAGTCCACTTTTAATTGCTCCAGATCAATATCCACCTTGCCCGCGCTTTGAGCTGCGTCTACATGAAAAATAATGCCTTTGGACCGGGTCATGTCGCCGATGGCGGCAATGTCCTGAATAATGCCAATTTCATTGTTTACATGCATGATGGAAACCAAAATGGTATCCGCTCGCATGGCAGCTTCCAGTTTTTGCAAATCAATTAAACCGTTGGGCTCCGGGTCCATATACGTGACTTCAAAACCTTCCCGTTCCAACTGGCGACAGGTATCCAAAACTGCTTTGTGCTCTGTTTTGGAAGTGATGATGTGCTTGCCTTTTTTGCTGTAAAAATGCGCCACGCCTTTAATGGCCAGATTGTCGGACTCTGTGGCTCCTGAAGTCCAGACGATTTCCTTAGGGTTTGCGTTGACCAATGCGGCAACCTGGTTTCTGGCTTCTTCTACGGCAGTTTCTGCGTTCCAACCGAAAGCATGGGAACGCGATGCCGGATTACCGAATTCACCCTCCAGCGTTAAATACTGGGTCATTTTTTCTGCAACGGCCGGGTCCATTGGAGTGGTGGCCGCATAATCCATATAAATGGGTTTATTCATCAAATACTCCGTGAATCTCTGGTATTAACCGCATGCGTGGGAACAGGTGTCTGGAAACTTCAACCTCGAACAGCGGGTTTACGAGCCCAAGTGTATAACAATCAATCGTTTCAATAAACGCTATAGTGCACGCGTGAAATGCACCCGATCCACCGCCGACTTCAGACGACTGCGATCTCCCCCAAAATTTTATATCTAAAAACCAGGACTTATACCCGGTTTTGTGCCGGAAACTCGCCTCCCCCGTGAGCTCACGGGGAAACACGAGAACCGACCAAACGCTTACATTGCCAGTATATTATCGTTGCGTTCAGTAGAGGCGTCATCTGCCGCAGCAGCGTTTTTGTTGCTGTTATGCAGTTGATCCTGACGTGCGGCCACATCTTTCACATGACGTTGTTCAACTAACTTGCCCAACGTGATGCCGTGCAGAAAGTCGTACAACAAATCACTCAAGTCAGTCCACAGCTGATGCGTCAAGCAACGTTCGCCATTTTGGCACCCCTGCTCACCGGAACAACGAGTAGCATCTACTTTTTCATCCACGGCGGCAATGATGTCCGCAACATTGATGTCATTGGAATCGCGACTCAGACGATAACCGCCACCCGGGCCTCGTGCACTGGAAACCAATTCCCGCTTCCGCAATTTTGCGAATAACTGCTCCAGATATGACAAAGAAATACCTTGTCGCTGGGAAATGTCGGCTAAAGTAATCGGCCCTTCAGTAGCGTGAACAGCCAAATCCAACATAGCAGTAACCGCGTAGCGGCCTTTAGTTGTCAATCTCATAATAAATTTCCTTTGATTTTCAAAGCTTTTTTACTGAATTTTATAATGTTATACCCTGTCCGGTAGTACAGGGAATAAATTGAGTGTACTATTACACACTCGCTGTAGTAATATTAATAATACCAGACCTATTTTGTCAAGTATTATATCCCCCCCTTCTCCGAAGGGTTAGTCAGTTTATCGTCCGCAGCGCTTTTTGGATGAGCGTCTTGCATCCCGATTTCACAAGATTCCAGCTCTGGTAATTCAACATCCTTAAATTCCGCATCCATGGCTTTCAGAGCAGCACACATGGCTTCGATTTTCTTATCTACAGCGTGGGTATGGTCTAATATACAATTAATGGCGTGAGCCACTGGATCCGGCGCATCCCGGGTAACGCCATAGGCATCAAATCCCATTTTTTTGGCCATATCATGCCGATGATCGTTTTCTGGAGAGGAAGTGTGGGTACCTACCGCTCGTCCGGGCACACCCACAACCGTACAATTTTCAGCCACATCTTTGACCACCACGGCATTGGAACCAACACGCACTCCACTGGCCAAAGTGATGGGCCCCAACACCTTGGCACCGGCACCCACCACCACGTCATTTTTAAGCGTCGGATGACGTTTGCCTTTTTCCCAACTGGTGCCGCCCAAGGTCACCCCATGGTATAGAGTGCAATCATCACCAATTTCCGCCGTTTCTCCAATCACCACCCCCATACCGTGATCGATGAAAAAGCGCCTTCCGATTTTGGCACCGGGATGAATCTCAATTCCCGTAATCCAGCGGGCAAACCCGGCAATGGCTCGCGCTAACCAGAAAAAATCCCGTACCCACAAAGCGTGGCTGAGTCGGTGAATGATCACCGCATGCACTCCGGGGTAAGTGGTAATAACTTCGAAGAAAGTGCGAGCGGCAGGGTCTCGGTCAAATACACAAGCCACATCTTCTTTTATTCGCTTGAAAAACTGTCTCATGGGAACCTTTTTGGTTTAACAACGCATTGTTGCTGCGCGGTTGCGCTTTATCTTACTTAAATAGTGGCCTATGCAACAGATTACAAGGCCGGGCAACCGCAGTGAAGTTTTGCACTAGGGTTTTCTGTTTTTCTGCACTGTCGAGAGTATTCCACGCATAATGTTAAGCTCCACCACATCCAGTTGAGCTCGATTAAACAAACGCCTTAAGCGGCGCATCATTTTACGAGGATGGTCCTGACTGAGAAAGCCAATCTCGGAAATAACGTGAAATAAGTGCTCGTAAAACAATTCCATCTGCTCTGAACTCGCCGCCGCTGCTTCATTGTCCATCACTTGCGGTGGTTCCCGGGAAGCCATTTGCAGTTCATAGGCAATGACTTGAACCGCAGCCGCCAAGTTCAAGGAACTGTACTCGGGATTACTGGGGATATGTACAAGATAGTGGCACAATTCCAACTCTTCGTTGGTCAGCCCGGAATTTTCCCGACCAAACACGATTGCTACTGTTTCTCCGGCTCCGGCCCGTTGCAGAGACTCACTGGCGCATTGTCTCGGGTCAAGTTCCGGCCAAGCCAAACGACGCAGTCTGGCACTGGCACCCAGCACCAAACTGCAGTCCTTTAGAGCATCCGCCAGAGTGGAGAATACCTGTACTTTTTGCAGCACATCATCCGCGCCGGATGCCCTGGCCGTGGCTTGGGCATGGGGATACAAAACCGGATCTACCAGGCGTAAATTCTCCAGACACATGTTTTTCATGGCTCGAGCCACGCCGCCGATATTTCCCGGATGGGACGTGTTTACCAATACAATTTGTATATTTTCCAGCATAATTCCAGTTACCACAGCCCTGAGCACAAAAAACCCTATTGTAACTTTAATTCGCACCTTAACGGGTATTTACTGACTGAAAAATGGCAATTTAGGTGTGAATTTGATACATTTGCCGCCCCAACGCTCTATGCGGAAACCCGAACTTTTACTTAGCTGAATACATCCTATGCATCCTACGCTTAATATCGCTGTTCGCGCCGCGCGCTCAGCAGGAAACATTATTGTTCGCTCCATGGACCGGATCGGACAACTTAATATAACCACCAAATCCAGCAATGATTTTGTCTCTGAGGTTGACCAAAAAGCAGAGCAGGAAATCATATACACCTTGCGCAAGGCCTTTCCCAGTCACGGTATTCTGGCGGAGGAAAGCGGCTCGCAGAAGGGCGATGGCGACTACCTCTGGATCATTGATCCCCTGGACGGCACCACCAATTTTTTACACGGCTTCCCACAGTTTGCCGTATCCATCGCCTTACAGCATAAAGGCCGTTTGGAACACGCTGTGGTGTACGACCCCCTGAGTCAGGAGTTATTTACAGCTTCTCGAGGTAGCGGAGCACAGTTAAATGATCGCCGCATTCGAGTATCCAAACACTCTGACTTGAACGGTGCACTGCTGGGCACGGGTTTTCCATTTAAAATGCAGCAACACCTGGACGCGTATCTAGCCACGTTCAAGGCCCTGTTTCCCATGACGGCCGGCATACGTCGCGCCGGTTCGGCGGCTCTGGATCTCGCTTATGTTGCCGCCGGCCGTTTAGATGGTTTTTGGGAAATTGGCCTCAACCGCTGGGACATGGCCGCAGGTGCTCTCATCATTCAAGAGGCCGGTGGTTTAATCAGCGATTTCAGCGGCGGCCACCGCTATTTGGAAACCGGCAATGTCGTGGCCGGAAATCCCAAAATTTTTAAATCCATACTTCAATCCATCAATCCCCATTTGACCGAAGAGTTGAAACAGTAGTTTAAACCGCTAATTCTGTGAGGCGGAGCACAGTTTAACAATTGACCTTGACGCTGTCGTCAAGGAGCGACAGCCTTTCGCCGACAAAATAGGCATGTCAGTCAAACCCTTCACAAAAGTCACTCCGCAAATGCTACGGGAAATCGGTATCCGGGATTGCCGCGACAATTTATTTGAGTTTACTCTATCTCTTTCACAACATGTTGATTTCGATACCTTTGATGTTTTATCGGTCACGCGCGTGGAAGAAGAGCCGGGCACAGAGCAAAACCCCGGCCACACCCAGTTTTTTCTGCACCCTAAAGTACCCCGGCAATATCCCCAAGGTAAAACCCAGGCACAAATTATTCCTTTGCGACCACGACCCCGTCGCGACTAAAACACAAGCCGTTCAAAGGTTCCCATAAGACATAAAATAATGTAATACTTACCGAGAAACTCTGAATGAGTCTGGCTGTGACTCAAATATCCGTTTATTTTTAGTGGAAAAATCAAAGACAGGGGCAATGGATCTACTTTCCAAATTATTAAAAGATATGGTGGCCAACAAGGCTTCCGATCTGTTTTTAAGCACCGGCTCCACTCCGGCTTTACGAGTGCACGGCAAAATGCATGCTTATGATGGAACCCCATTAGGCCCCGGCCGAACCAAGCAAATGGCCGCGCTCATCATGAACGAAGAACAAATGCAGGCTTTCGAAGAAAACCGTGAAGCCAATATTGCCCATAGCGTTCCGGGTATCGGTCGATTCCGCTTCAACTTGTTTTTCCAGCGCAATGAAGTAGCCATGGTTATCCGCTCCATCCCTGACACCATTCCCAAATTTGAACAACTGGGCATCGCCAGCCCTTTGCAAGATATTATTATGATGAAGCGCGGCCTGGTATTGGTGGCCGGACCCTCCGGTGCCGGTAAATCCACCACCTTGGCAGCCATGATCGATTACCGCAATGAAACCGAATTAAGCCATATGGTTACTGTGGAGGATCCCATTGAATACGTCATCCAACACAAAAAATCCATCGTTAACCAGCGGGAAATCGGCTCTGATACCACCTCGTATCATAACGCTTTGATCAACGTCCTGCGCCAATCTCCCGACGTGATTATGGTGGGGGAAATTCGCGAAAGACTGATCATGGAAGACGTACTGGAGTTTGCCGACACAGGGCATTTGTGCCTGGCGACAATTCACGCGAACAGCGCCAGCCAGGCCTTAGAGCGCATCCTGCACATGTTCCCCAAAGACATGCAGGACAAACTTTGCACCTCATTGGCCAATAACCTCAAAGCCGTGGTATCGCAAATTCTGGTACCCAGCGTCTTTGGCGACCGAGCGGTAGCCTTGGAGTTATTGTTAAACACCCCCCGTACCAGTGACTTGATTCGTCGGGGACAATTTGACCATCTCACCGAAGTAATGGACAAGGACACCAACAGTGGCATGCGCACAATGGATCAGTCTTTGTTCCAACTGTATTGTGACGATCGCATATCGGAAGAAACCGCATTGGCATACGCCACCTCAGTAAGTAATATGCGTCTGCAAATCCGTCTATCGGCCCCTTCCGCTCCCGAGCCGGTCACCACATAAGTTCCCTCTTCAGGGAACTGACGCTTTGAACAGTATTTGGTAACAAAATCTTATGGCTTCGTTGAAAAACTTGGAAATGGCCCCCATATACCTGTATTTTCAGCCTCGTCTGTTCATACTGGACTTCTGAGCTTAAATTAATTACCGAGAGGACCTCTTGTCACCATGGCTACCGATATTCCGTTGCTTCTGGAAACCGATCAGCTGGAGCAAAACCTGGACAATGATGACGTTATCATCGTGGATCTTTGTAAAAATGAGCAATACCAAGCCGCCCATATCCCAGGGGCGATCCACATAGAATACCCACAAGTTATTAGCGCCCGGCCGCCGGTAATGGGCCTGTTACCCGAGGCGACGCAACTCAACGCGCTGGCTGCCAGTATCGGTTTACAACAAAACAAGCAAGTTGTGGCTTATGACGATGAGGGTGGCGGTAAAGCGGCTCGCCTGTTGTGGACCTTGCATGCGATGGGACACTCACACACCTCTTTGCTGAACGGCGGATTACATGCCTGGAGCGCGGAAAACCGTCCCATGGAAAACAAAAACAATACTGCCGCTGCGGGTTCATTTGACCTGGATTTATCCACTCACGTGGTCGCCGACCGCGAATTCATTCTCAACAATTTAAACAGTGATGCAGTCAAACTGTTGGATGCTCGCTCCGCCCAGGAATTCAGTGGCGAGAAAAAGTTTGCTGAACGTGGCGGACATATTCCCGGAGCGGTGAACATTGATTGGTTACTCTTAATGGATCAAGCCAACAATCTCAGACTCAAAACTGACGTCGACCTGCACAGCCTGTTGCAGCACTACAACATCCATTCGGAACACGAAGTGGTGGTATATTGCCAAACCCACCATCGCTCTGCACTCAGCTATATCGCCTTGAAACATTTGGGCTTCAACCATGTTCGCGGTTATCCGGGCTCCTGGTCTGACTGGGGCAACAGCGCTGACACCCCTGTTGAATCCTGAGTTCAAACCAACGCAATCCAACAAGCAACGAAAGCATTCTCATGACATTAAGCAGCGCTAAAATCACCGCTATTCAAGCCTTATCACCTACGGTTAAGCTATTAGAGTTATCCTGCGAACCGCCCCTGTCCTTTATACCCGGCCAATGGGTATTAGTCGAAGCGAACCGAGACGGCAAAACCGAGGCTGCTGCTTATTCCATCAGTTCCATACCCAATAGCAACAACAGCATTGAGATTGCGGTAAAACATGTAACGCAAATTCCAATCAGCGGGTATTTACATCAGTTAAAAACGGGTGAACCTTTGCAGATCAGTGCAGCGCAAGGCGATACTGTGTTACCTCAAAACCCGACCGGTCCTATGGTCTTCATCGCCGGCGGCACCGGCATTGCGCCTCTATTGTGCATGGCGAAGTCCCTTTTGCAAAATCAATACACTTACCCCATCCGCTTCCTTATCAGCTGCACCACCCTGGACGAATGTATATTCCATGAGGAACTGCAACAACTGCGCAAAACCGCAGACTTTGACTTTAGCATTACCACGACCAAGGAACAAAATCCCAAAGCAACCTACCACGGTCGCATCAATGACGCCATGCTGAATCCTTTACTGCTGGACCAGGCGCAATTCTACCTTTGTGGCCCACCGAATATGGTGGATCATGTCAATGAACGTTTGATCCAGTGCGGCGTGGCAGCGGAACGGGTCTATTTTGATAAATGGTGGTAACCCAAAAAAGCGGTTCTATCTGTTGTAAGCCGCAGATAGGCCTGATATCGATCACGAATGGAGCGCACATAGTTCACAGGCTCCTGCCCCCGCACATAACCGTGCGCCGCTTGTTGAGCATATTTTCGTTTGGACAATAACAGCATGGCCTTTTCTACATGACCGAACCAGCGGTTGGACTTCCAACCTTTCTTACGTGCCAGGCGCCGGGCGTCATTCACATGCCCCAAGCCCGCATTGTACGCTGCCAAAGCAAACCACATACGATCTTTAACCGGTAATTCATGCTCAAAACGATCCATGAGCCAGTTCATGTATTTGACTCCTGCTTTGATACCATTTTCCGGCACTTCCAGTTGACTGATACCCAGTTCCCTTGCCGTGCGTGGCATCACCTGCATTAACCCCTTTGCCCCCACCCAGGACTTGGCGTTGGGATCAAAGCGGCTTTCTTGGTACATTTGCGACACTAACAAACGCCAATCCAACTGGTATTGTTTGGCATATTTTTGCATTAACTCATCATAGGGCGATAAGGCCGCACCATTACCACCATCCACACGCTGTTGTAAACGTTTGGCAATAGCATGGGGCTTTTTAAAGTACTTATTGCGGGTCATATTATAGAACACACCGCGGTATTCTTTCTTGATAAAACGGTTGATTTCCTCCAGCAGCAGTTGGTCTTCGCTGCGCACCACCCAGGCATGGTCCACCGGTTGCCCCAAGGTAAAAGCTCCTTTGATATCCTCACGCCAAGTGAGCTCAATATCAAGAATGTGACTGTCGGCTACAGTGAGGTCATACTCACCTTGCGCTACCTTTGCAATAATCTCCTCGGTTTCCAGGGTTTCAGGTGCTTTTTTAAGCTTGAATTTCAGCCCCTGTTGTTGCAGTTGTTGTTGTAATTTCTGTAACGTTTTCCAGTAGGAACTGCTGCCTCTTACTACCACAGTACGACCGTGCAAGCCCTTCACTTGACCCAAGGGATCATCGCTTCGACTCACCAACATTTCACTGACTTGATTGATTTTCCGGCTTGCACTCACGCCTTGCGCAGCCCACGCAGGATCAATGGTCAGAGAAGCGCTGATCAAATCGCCCTTACCCTGCTTTAGCCACGGTAACAATAGCTCTCGTGATGGCGGCACGACCACCTCCAATCGCAATCCATGTTGTTGTGCAAACCTCTGCACCAGTTCATAGTCGAACCCCACCAGTTCACCTCGCCACAAAAAATAAGTGGCGGCACTATTGCGCGTCAAAACCCGCAGTACTTTACGATTTTTGATTTCGGTAAAATCCGCCGTATAAACCGACTGGGTCTTTTGTGTGAGTTTCTCCTGTGACAAAAACTGATCCAGCTTTTGTTTTAAGGTTGCAGCCTGGGGCCGCACCGCCCAGGCAATAGCCCGTTCACCGCTCACATCAAAAGCAATCGCCAGATCGTCGCGATAGCTAAGCACATGAGCCGCAATGTTGCTGTCCAATATGGTGTAGCGATTCTTGCTTTGCGCGATATCATCCAAAATGGAGTCCGTCTGCGCCCCCGTCTCAATTTCCTCTATAGAGACTTTGGAATTCGCCCTTTTAAGTGCTTGTGCTGTATCCCAAAAACTACTGGTTTTTTTCACAGCTACTTGCTTGCCGGTCAACTCGCTGGGTTTGCTGATGCGCGCGCCGCTGGATCCGATAAGTTGTTCTTTCACAATGGCAACCGGCACCGTGAATAACCACTGTTTTTTTCGCTCCGGTGTCACTGTCATATTGGCAGCTATAATGTCTGCTTTGCCTTGCAGCAACGCTTGGCCGGTCAATTCAAAACTATCCACGAATACCCAAACCACATTGAGCTTTTCGCGTTCAGCAAAGCGGTGCAGAAGTTCTATATCTACATTTAAAGGACTGCCCTGACGCGGCAAAAAACCGTCCTGGTTGCCAAAGCGTGGCATCACCACTCGAATTTGTCCCCGTTGTTGCAGCGTATCGAAATCGCCTTTTTCAATGTAATTGTCGTCGGAATCCAAATCCAAGACCCGGATGTTTTCTGCTGCATCAGATGCAGAAGGCTGCTGTGAGGGATCACCACAAGACAATAAGCTTAAAAACACTAAGCTTAAAAACACCAATAGCGCCAATAATTGCCAGGGAACTTTAACCATTCGATTCATAGCCACGTGCGGGTGAATTCGTTGAGAAAAAATTGTACCGAATTATGAAAGATTTACCAGTGATTTGGGTAGTTTCAAATATCAGTACAATCTGAATACGGTGGTGAGTCGGTAGAAACGCCGGACAATAACTGGGTATTACCGCCAATGGCTGCAGTATTTACTGTTAATACCCGCTCTGTTGCAAACGCATATAGATAGTGTGGTCCACCGGCCTTAGGACCGGTACCGGACAAAGCTTCACCGCCAAAGGGTTGTACCCCGACAGTTGCGCCAATCATATTGCGATTGACATAGAGATTCCCGACCCGCGCTTGCAGCCGCACTTTATCCATCGCGGACTCCAAACGGCTGTGCAGCCCCATGGTCAAACCATAACCACTGGCGTTTATGCTTTGCAGTAGATTTGCTAATTGATTTTGCTTAAATCGCAAAATGTGAAGCACAGGACCAAAAATCTCCTGTTGCAAATCTTCAAATTTCTGAATTTCTATGACAGCAGGAGCAATAAAATAACCGGTATCGCAACCAGGCGGTAACTCCAATTGAAACACGATATAGCCTTTGTCTCGCATGGCCTGAATATGTGCCAGAACTCGTTTCCGGGACTGAACATCGATGACCGGCCCCACATCCACACTCAAATCCCAGGGAAAACCTATTTTCAACTCCTGCATCGCACCACGTAGAAGCTGTAGAACCGGCTCGGCAATATCGTCCTGTAAACACAGTAGACGCAATGCCGAACACCGCTGTCCTGCACTATTGAATGCGGACAACAAAACATCCTTCACCACTTGTTGCGGTAAAGCCGAACTATCCACAATCATGGTATTAATGCCACCTGTTTCAGCCACTAGTGGTATAAGAGGACCATCGCCTTTTGCCAACTCACGGTAGATAATCCTGGCCGTTTGTGTGGAGCCGGTAAAAGCCACCCCCGCCAACTGTGACCGATTCAATACCCGGCGCTGTACCTGCTCACCCGAAACCGCTAATAAGTGCAATACCGATTGCGGTACACCCGCTTCGTGAAATAAACGCACCGTTTCACGTGCAATCAAGAAAGTCGCCAACGAAGGTTTGGCCAATACCGTATTACCCGCCGCCAGCGCCGCAGCAACTTGACCGGTAAAAATAGCTAAAGGAAAATTCCAGGGACTGATACACAGAAACACACCACGCCCATGCAGGCTAAGCTCATTACGCTCCCCGGTCACGCCATCTGGTAATACGCTCACAAATTGCTGCCGCAACTGCACGGCATAGTAGCGACAAAAATCCACAGCTTCACGAACTTCAGCCACTCCATCCTTGATACACTTGCCCGCTTCCAGGGCTAATAACGCCACCAGTTCCAAACGGTGTTGCTGCAGCAATTCCGCCATCCGCTCCAGGCATTGCGCTCGCTGTTCTATGGACTTCCTACTCCAATCGGCAAAAGCTTCGTGGGATTGAACCAGAGCCTTATCCAGCTCTCCATCTGTTAACACACGGCTGTGGCCAACCTGATGTTGGGTATCAGCCGGGCTAAACATGGGGGTTCCGAAGTCCTCCCCCCAATGTTTTTGCAAGAAAAACTGCATTTTTTGTTTAAACTCATGCCTCACCAGAGGGTCTGCCAATAGCATCCCTGCGGAGTTAAGACGATCGCGATACAATTGAGGTGGCAATACAACACCATTAACAGCAACACACTCGTCTGCACTGGCTTTCTCCCTGGCCTGCACTAATGCCACCGGGTGATGGATAAGCGATTCCATCGGTACCGCAGGGTCGCTGATGCGGTTAATAAACGAAGTATTGGCACCGTTTTCCAATAAGCGCCTTACCAAATAAGGTAATAAATCTTCATGAGCCCCCACCGGCGCGTATACACGACAGGGTCGGGCATCTGCTTTTTGGGCGTAAGCTGCGTACAGGTCTTCGCCCATGCCGTGTAGGCGCTGCAACTCATAGTGAGTATTATCCGCAGATTTCGCCATTACCGTAATACAAGCCAGAGTATGGGCATTGTGCGTGGCAAACTGAGGGTAAAACCAGGTGGACTGCAACAAAATCTGAGCACAAAGCAAATAGGATACATCGGTGTGTTCTTTACGGGTAAATACCGGATACGTCGTTAATCCCTGTTCTTGGGCCCATTTAATCTCCGAATCCCAATAGGCCCCTTTGACCAAACGCACCGGGATCTGACACTGATTTTCCTGGGCCAAAGCCTCCAACCACTGCAGTACGGCCGGAGCTCGTTTTTGATACGCTTGTACCGCCAGCCCCAGACCACCCCATCCCTGCAACTGCTCGTGACACAACAGTTGCTCAAATAAGTCCAGCATAAGTTCCAGGCGATCGGCTTCTTCAGCGTCCAGCGTAATTCCCACTTGGTGTTGTCGTGCCAACACAGCCAAGCTCAGTAATTCAGGAAACAGTTCCTGTATAACCCTTTGAGACTGGGAATATTCGTATCGCGGATGCAAGGCGGAGAGTTTCACTGAAATACTCACACAATGCTGCGGCAACTGATCACCCAGTTCCTGACCACCTGGATTACGATCACGTAAGGCTGCGGCTATTATGGCCTGGGTATAGTCCTTAATATAGCGCCGGGTATCTGCCTGGCAAATGGCAGCCTCACCTAACATATCGAAGGAAAACAAATTAGCCTTGAATTCGTCACCTTTACTGCGCCGTATGGCTGCTTCTATGGTGTCGGCCATAACATACTGTTGACTGACATTTTTCATCGCTTCTTTCATGGCCGTCCGGACCACCGGCTCACTTAACCGCGCCACCAACGCTCCAAAAAAACTACCAGGATCCGATAACTGATTCGCATCGAGCTGCACCATGCGTCCAGTCAACATCAAACCCCAAGTCCCCGCATTAACAAACAAGGACTGGCTCTTATTCATATGGCCCAGCCAATCGGCTTGGGACAACTTATCCTTAATCAGTTGGTCTGCAGTTTTGGAATCGGGAATACGCAACAAAGACTCAGCCAAACACAATAGCAACACACCCTCCTTAGAGGACAAATCATACTCGCGCAAAAAAGCATCAATGCCACCGCTATCCGCGTTTTTGTCCCTTACCGCCACTACCCAACGACGCGCCAGATCCCTCACGACCTCGCTGTCCGTGCTGTTGTGCTGGAACTGACTCAATAATTGCTGTAGACAAACCGCCTCATCCGCCAAATATGCGGCACGGATTTTTTCTCGTAGGAAGTGCTTGTCCTGGAAACGCATTAGACCACCGGCTTGAAAATTGCTTGTTAACCCTTACATAGACTTACATTGATACTATAGTTTTACCTGTGGATTTATTCATTAAGCGCGCCAGTTTTACTTTGGAATAACCAGAAAATACAGAGAGTTATTGATGTTTCATTTTGACGTCGACAGCAGCAACTTTCAGGAAAAGGTCCTTGAAGCTTCGCATAGCACCCCGGTTCTGGTGGATTTCTGGGCGCCCTGGTGTGGCCCTTGCCGTTCGCTCAAACCTCTCCTGGAAAAACTGGCGGATGAATATGGTGGAAAATTTCTCCTGGCCAAAGTGAACTCTGACGAACAATCCACATTGGCGGCGCAGTTTGGCGTTCGAGGCATCCCCGATGTGCGCGCCGTGGTTAATGGTGCTGTCGTTGACGGTTTTTCCGGTGCTCTACCCGAGTCGGCCCTACGCCAATTTTTGGCAAAAATCATTCCCAGCCCGGCGGAAGAGTTACGCCAACAAGCCCTGAATGCGCGAGCTGAAGGACGTCTCGATGAGGCTCAGCAGTTGTTGCAACAAGCGGCGAACCTGGACAGCGACAATCACAAAATTAATTTAGATCAAGCCGCTTTGCTTCTGCAACAAAAGAAAATCGATGAGGCCAAAGCCATTATTGAACATTTACCCGTGAATGTCCGCCAAGAGGAAGATGTGGTCAAACTAACTGCGGAAATAGAGTTACAGGAAAACCTCCGACATCTTCCCGATCTGAACACTTTACAACAAAACATCGCAACAAATCCCGGAGACCTGCAATCACGCTTGGACCTGGCCAATCACTACATCGGCTCGCAGGATTATGAGGCAGCATTCGAACAACTGTTCGAAATCATCAAAACCGACCGCGGTTTTAAAGATGACATAGGACGACACACCGCCGTCTCCATTTTCACTCTGCTGGGTAATAATGATTTGGTACGCCAATACCGTAAACGATTGGCGACTTTGTTGAATTAGTTATTTTGTATTTTGTGAATATGCGTTTCGCTAAATCTCACTAGCCGGCGGCAAGTCAGCGTAAATGCTATTAGCCATCCAGGCCGTAATATCTCGAATCAACATGGGATTACCCACGATGGTCATATCGCCTTCTCGTTGGGCCTGTTTGTAGCTACGATCCCCCATCCAGATATCCGCCAGGGTTCGTACGGTTGAAGTGAAATACACATCCACCTCTTTTCCCGGGTCGTTGGTACACACATCCAATTCGCTGCCCTGCGCCACCAACCACCAGCTTGGGTATTCCTTGATATCCGTGAATTGGAAACGAACAACGGTTTCCTTACCAATCAGTTTTTCCGGAATAATACTCCGCTGCAGGTACAACATCAGCAGCTCCACATCGTAGTCTTTCTCTGACAATTTAGACCTTGCCCAACGCATCCCCCATTCTCCCAATTTGAATACGATAGGGGTTAACTCCCGGCAGGACTCTGTTGCAAAGTATTCATGGCCTTTCTGCCCCGGGATTTTCTTTTTAAGCACAAGTCCGTAGTGTTCTAAAGTATCAAGGCGTTTGGACAGTAATGTGGGTGATATCTGAGTCAGACCCCGCTGTAACTCATTGAATCGGGTCGCTCCCAACAGCAGTTCCCGTACAATGAGAATAGTCCACTTTTCTCCCAGGATTTCTGTCGCTTTCGCCACCGGACAAAACTGACCATACTCCATGTAGCACTCCAATTTCTTTAGGGATTTATAAAACAGATTCTGTAGTTCGTTACTCCATTTTCTGTAGTTAGATACTACACAAATGCGAGTATTTTAAAAACAGTGATCTACCTAAACTTTCTCCCCATCAAGCACAACTCAATTATCAGGAGAAAGACTATGCAGACACACACCGATGTTATGATCCACATCCCCAAACTCACGGAGGATCAGCAGTTTAGCGAGATTGCTGAACAGATTCGCGCTCTCGCAGGCGTGTTTCACTTCGAACGTATGCAAGTACGCCCCAGCATTGTCTTGCTGGTCTACGATGCCACAAAAATACGCGCTTTGAACATTCTGGATCGAATCCACAAAAAGGGGTTCAGCGCATCCTTGATCGGGATGTAAGCGTACCATGGCGACCCAATCAGAAATTATGTCCTTGCTATGGAAGTTTTTCGAAATCATGAGCCACCGGGCTTATAGTACTTACTAACAGGAGAACCAATATGAAACCACTGAAAAAATCCCTGACTTTATTATATGGAGTTTTTGCCTACCTTGCCTTTTTGCTGGTATTTACTTATGCCATTTTGTTTATCGGCAACCTGTGGGTAACACCTTCTTTAGATACGGTTGCACAAACAGATACTATTCATGCTTTGCTGGTTGACTTGGGACTACTTGGTGCATTTGCTCTGCAACACAGCATTATGGCACGCCCAGGTTTTAAACGCTTATGGACTAAGATAGTCCCGGAGCCAATGGAACGCAGTACTTACGTGCTGGCCTCCACCGTGCTGCTGGCGGCAATCGTTTATTTCTGGGAACCCCTGGGCGGAGCTATCTGGCATGTTACCCACCCCGTTGCGGTCACAGCAATTTATGCTGCCTTCACGATGGGCTGGGCGATACTGTTTGCGGCTACCATTCAAATAAACCACTTTGATTTGTTCGGTTTAAGACAGGTATGGTTGAATTTTCGCAACCAGCCGTATACTCAGGTTAAATTTAAAACGCCTTTTTTATATCGGCATATGCGTCACCCACTCTATGTAGGAATGATGATTGGCATGTGGGCCACCCCCACCATGACGATTGCCCACCTGGTTTTTGCAATCATGTGCACCGCCTACATCTTTATTGGTGTTCGCTTAGAAGAAAACGACCTGAAAAAGGTTTTGCCTGAATACGAGCAATACAAAAAAGATGTTCCTATGTTTTTACCGTCGCTAAGCTCACGCTAAATCCCCATTGCGGCTTAGACGGTAATGTAACCAGTTGCGTGGGCATGAAGTTTGTGCCCGCGCTACTCATTTGGATTAATAATTCAGTCTTGCATTACCCCCCATGAATCGCATACCCCGCCATAAGGTGCCATAAGTCTGGAAACAATATCCTGTATCTCAATAACCAAGGGATAATTCAGTTTTTTTACAATAGACAACTGAACATAGCCGTTGTAGTCGTCACCGGGTTCAATGACCCGAATATTTCCGTAGCGATCCCTTAACACCCCCAACGCCTCCATTTGCGGCGGCCAAGTTTCAAATTCAACATTAAAATCGATTTCATATTCTCTGGAAAAATCAAATTTATTTAATTCCAGTCTTCTAAAAACATCACCATCCTCATCATCGGGCCACCCCATATAATTTCCTTTGCAATTGAAAAACTAACTAAATATCAGAATAACAACGATTCCAACAAAGCTTACCGGCCAAAACCATAGCGTATACCTTGTATAGGAAGCCGCAATATATACACCCTACGCCACAACAAATGCCCAGACACCGTAAAAAGGCAACGATGCAGTGATCCCCAATGTGGCAAACTTTATTAAAAAAGCGCCAACGGCCCATGCCGTCGCCGCCATCCGTTCATTATTGTCCGGCTTCCACATCCATATGAAAGTAATAAAAAAAGGGAGTTTAAAAGATAGTATCACCATGTTTACTACATAAGTCTAAATGGTATAACTTCAATAAATTTTCCCTCCCCTTAGTATATTTGATAACGCTAACAACGCAATTCATAGACTCTAATTACTCCGAGAGTCCGATTACTCAACCCGATCTGTTCTTCCGGACGTAAACAGGAGTACCCCGTTTCTCATAAGCCAGTCCATATCAAAACCTAAAACCCTACACACTGGACCTGACTCCAGGAAAGTGCTCGGGCAGGCGTTAATGATCGAAAAATCTCAATTTTTTGAATTCAATATTTGGTGGCGATAATTTAGTCTTTATGGAACAATATCGGCATCAAACGACGAAAACGGACCGAAATGCAATTGCATAAATCATTAACATCCTGGGGTTCATCAGGTTTTGATCAAACGTTTAGGCAGGAAGTCCAAGAACTGAACTCCGCCGCGCTACCACTGCAGCAAGGACTTAGTTACTGCAGCCAGGTCAGCGAATCCGCGATAAATGTGGTGATTCTGGCCTCAGCAGAACTAGAACATTCCATTCAAGTAAAAACGGGAATTTTCTATACCGGCATCATCGCCGGAAGCTGTTGCTCGGATGACCCCACACCGGTTGACGAACAAAGCGAATATTGTGAACTGCTGTTTATCATAGACAAGTTCTCCGCAGAGACTCAGGTTTCCCTTTTAGAAAGCTGATATCGAATCCAAAAGGAAGAGACATGCTGACCATCATGATTCATGCAACCATCAAGCAGGACAAATTGGACGACTATATTGAGCTTATTAGAATGCTCTCCCAAAAGGCCGGCAAGAAAGGCTGCTTATTTTATCGTTTTAATCAAAACCGGGAAGATCCGTTCAATTTCGTGTTGTATGAACAATGGGAAAGTCAGGAGGCCTTGGACGTTCACATGCAAGAGTTATTTGCCCTATTGGGACCGTGCCGCCCGGGAAGCCCCATACCGGATAAGTTAATGGATATGTATGAGTCCGTAACTCCGGTTTTTTATGACGTTATAGAGTAAGCCCGAGTGGGCACAACTCTTATTCCCAAATAATTTCGCCCACCCCAGGAATGTAGCTTGGGTTAGCGGTATCAATTAGGAAGTTCAGCGATCGAGTCGGAATCTAAAACTGCGCTTCTAAACCAAAATACGGTAGAAACGGCAGTTGGCAACTTTCCTCCTTGCTTTTGTAATCCGGGTTATAGCTGTAACCGGCCACATTGCATCGATTATACAGATTAACCACTTCAAAATAGGTGTTGAATTTCCATCGGTTAAATACAAAATCCCGATCCGCGCGGACATCCAAGCGGTGGTACGGCGGCAATCGTTCGGAATTAATGTCTCCATACTCCGGAACGTAGATAGTACCCGCCGATGTGTTGACTTCCTGGCTGTCAACAATGGGGGTATAACGCGCACCGGTGTGATAGCGCCATTTCAAGCCAAAATGCCAATTGGCAGAGGCTCGATAATTGGCCACCCAGGTTGCAATGACCGGTTGATCGTAATCAAAGGGGAAACGGTCACCAGTGCTATCGATGGTGCGCTCAGACCGCGACAGCGTTAAGGACAACCAGCCATTCAGAGGCGCTTCGGAGTTACGTTTTATAAATAACTCTAATCCGTAGGATTTACCGCCGGCTCCGTTGGCGTAACGCGTAACCGGATCCGCCACGACAAAATTGCTAAAGGTTTTGTAGTACAACTCCGACTTTATTTCCCACAACCTATCCAATTTGTGACTAAAGCCGATAAGACTGTGTTCAGCTTCTATACTGTCCAGTTGCGGATTACCCACACCTCGTAAAATGTATCGCCCTTCCGGCATCTGATGGTATTTACCCCACCCCAGAGTAAACAATGAGTCTTTACCTATGCCCCACTCCAAGCCGAGTTTGGGTTCGGTAAACGAGTTGCGTAAATAGTCTTCCGAACTGTGACGCAACCCCATAAGCAACACTAAATCGGGGACCAGATTCCAACGGTCCTTGATAAAACCATCCCAGCTGCGGACATCAAAACTCGTATCCAATGAAACCCGTTCCGCCGTGCTCAGCGTACAGTTGTCCAAATTGAATTCAGTACACAAGGGATTGACGCCATCGGCCTTGATTTTGAAAGTGGATTTGGAGTAGTCCAGGCCCAGTTGCAATTTGTGCTGTTGCGAAACCTGATAATCCAGACTTTCTTGAATATAGTAACGCTCATTGTACGTGGTAACATCATACGCGGCACCAATACGACTTCGTTGCCGGGTCTTACGATGACCACTCATCAGTTTATATTTCATTGTACCGGATAGCTGTGACTCCCAAATCAATGACTGGTTATCATAGGCCACATCAATTTCCGATTGGCCCGCCAACACCGGTTCTTTCTTAGCCGAATCCGCCGAATCCGGTACCGTAAATTCAATCCCATCACTGGCACCGTTCATATATATTTTAATACGATCCCGCTCGGTGACATCCCAGGTATATTTACCCAGATAGTCGTAATACGATGGAAACTGAAAACTAACCCCGTCATCCCCTGTCTGTTTACCCAAGAGAATATCCCAATAACTTCTTCGAGCGGAAAACAGTACGGACTGCTTCTCCGTAAGCGGGGTTTCCACTAAAAAATCCGAACTCACCAAACTCAAGTTTACATTCGCGCTCAAGCGATCCTGGCGCGGGTTGCGCAGCGCCACGTCAAACACGGCACCGGTGGCGTCTCCATAGGCCGGACCGAACGATGATGCAAATATATTAAAATCGCTGACCAGGCCGGCAGGAAAAACACTGACAAAGCCACCCATATGAAATATATAGGATAAAGGGATACCGTCTACATAATATAGGTTATCGCCGGGGCGAGAACCGCGCATGGCCGGAGCACCACTACCGTCATGATGACTGGTGGCTCCTGGTAAAGACTGAACAGCCTTTAAAGGATCCCCTCCTGACCCTGCGACTTGTTCCAATTCCTTTCCGGATATCACAGTTTTACCTACTTTGTCCTCATTGCGATTCTCCCAGACTTGCACAACCGGCATCTGTACTGTGGGCAATACATATAAATCAAGCTGTTGCTGCGAACGGCCCGGTAATAGTGCTAATTTATGCGGTTTGGGTTTATCAAAACCCAACACCACCGCACCAATGTGGTATTCCTGGGACGAACTCAATCGCAACTCATAACTACCGTCCGCTTTAGTCGTCGAAAACACCGTGTCTTGTTCCACCACATAAACGGTGGCGTTAGCCAGCGGTCGGCGGGTTCCTTTCTCCAGGACTCTTCCAAAAACTCGCCATTGACCCGTTAATTCGGTCGAACCATTACCATTCGTTGAGGCAGAATGCTCTGTTTGGGATTTATCGTGATGCTCAGTGTAGACCGGTTGAGGGAGTTCAATAATCTTACCTTTTGTATCACTGCCCATGCGCCCCATGGCTTCCTCAGCCCGTACCTGGGTGCAGGTCGAGTAAAAAAAGCAAAATACCGCTAATACACACAGCCTACTCTTGGCCGGCCTGTAATTTTCACTTTCCACCATATTCCCTTCCATTGCAACTTAACACCTTATATAAGCGGCCTGACAGTATCCCTCTATTTCAAGCGAAATTCAATAATACGTGTGACCGACACCGCCACCGGTTCATCTTCGATATAGCCCGGTGTAAAACTGGTTTCCTGCAATGCTGCAATCACCGCATTGTCAAACAAAGAACCTCCGCTGCGGATAATTTGAATATCCTCGGCACGACCGTTTGGCGTGACAATAAAAGTGACTTCCACATTCAATTCCCGCCCCAGGGATCGTTCCATTTCCGGGTATACGGGCTCAACAATATCTAAGCTGGGAATACGGGTTAAGCGATGTAACGGCGCGGGTTCATGACGTACCGGTAAAGGCGCTGTGGTAATTTCAGGCTCAGGCTCAAGCTTGTCTATCTGAGACTCCGGCTCTAGGTGAGGCTCAGGCAGAGGCTCCGGGGTGGGTATTGGTATTTGTTTGGTTTGCTGCAGCGGTTTCTTTTTGGGCTTTGTTTTTTGCTTTGGTTTTTGCTTTGGTTTTTGTTTTGTTTTTTGCTTTGGTTTTTGTTTTGGTTTTTGCTTTGGCTTCGTCTGTGTCACCGGCTTAGGCTGCACCTGGGCAATGATCTGCACGTGCAAAGCCGGTAATTTTTCCGCACGCGGTTGAAATAAACCCGGCACAAACATCGATGCATGCAACAGTACGGACAAACTTCCCACCAGCCGCCAATGCTGTATCGCTTGCCTCCAGTCTGGGCGGGGAATTCCTGTGTACAATCGTTATCCTTCGTATTTTTCTTGCTAACGCGAAAATGTTGAGAGTGCTGATTATTCCACAGTTAAGACCACAAAATAGGCAAAAAAATCGATTTTGATACAAACTTTTCGCCTTTTAGCCCATTTGGGCTATGTTTTGCTTCTGGCGCAGGAATATTGAATAATGGTGTTTGAAATACTTTCCGGGTAAATTCCTATGCACGTGACACTGCGTCAACTAACCGTTTTAGAGGCAGTTGCCAGAAACTTGAGCTATACCAAAGCAGCCGACGAGTTACATCTCACCCAACCGGCGGTTTCCATGCAAATCAAACAGATAGAAGAAAGCGTGGGTATTCCACTGTTTGAGCAAATCGGTAAAAAGATATTTTTAACCCAAGCAGGGAAAGAAATGTATAACTACGCCCGCTCCATTCAACAATTAATAAGTGAAGCGGAGACGGTAATTGAGGACATTAAGGGTATCAAACACGGAACCTTGACCATTGCTGTGGCCAGCACGGCCAATTACTTTGCCCCGCAAATTCTTGCCGCTTTTAAAGAACGCTACGGTGGCATCAATTTCAGCCTGGATGTGACCAATCGGGAAGGCCTGCTGCAACACTTGGAAAATAATGATACGGATATGGTCATCATGGGACAGCCACCACGGCACATGGATTTGGAATCAGAGTTTTTTATGGAAAACCCATTGGTTGCCATTGCCCCGCCCGATCACCCCATGGTGGGTCGGCGTAATATTCCTATGGATGATTTCTTACAGCACACATTTATTGTGCGCGAACAAGGCTCTGGCACTCGCACCGCTATTGAGCGGTTTTTCAGTGATCGGGGTAAAGAAATGACAACATCCATGAGCATGAGCAGCAATGAAGCAATCAAACAGGCGGTACAAGCCGGCCTGGGTTTAGGCGTGGTATCCATTCATACCCTGGATATGGAACTGGAGTTGAAACGCCTTGCAGTTTTAGAAGTTGAGTCTTTCCCCATACTGCGTAATTGGTATATTGTACACCGTAAGGGTAAGCGCTTGTCACCGGCCGCTATTTCCTTAAAGAAATTTATCACTCACAACGCGAAAAACATCATTCACTGACCATGACACTAGAAAAAGCCCGAGAACTGTTAACCGTACAAATTAATTTTGGCGGCGGATATAACCGCAACGCCAGTCGCCTAATATTGGCTGAAATTCAAAAATTCCACGGCCAGGAGGCGGTAGACCAACTAATTCGAGAACTTTCCCTGGAACAAACCTTTGGTTTCAAACCTGGAACAATCTTTAAGATTTAAACGACACCGAAATTCAACATCCACTGCTCCCAGTCTAACAGGATAAAACCGGCCAACAGTAACAGCGGGAAAATCCACTGAACCGGAGGTGGAGAGTTCCTGTCAGGTGTCTCCAGCGTTTGTCCGGGCATAGCCATGGCTTTATCCAGGACTGTTTGAAACAGGGTGGCGATGTTATCACTGATATTATTGATTCGTTGCCATAAACCGGCATTTGAAGGGATATCTTGCGATTTAAGCGCCAAACGATTCAATAAAGCGACTTGTTCCACTAACTCCAGAGTCAAGCCGATTCGAACCGCCAGTTTCTCGTGGTCGACCAGCTTTCTGATTGGATACAACAACCATAGCACGGCCCCTACCAAGTCTTGACGTGACAAACCGTGCAGCAGAATCTGCAAGGCCATTACGATTAAAATGAGCGCAGCCACGCGCATAATAGCCAATTGCGTCCCCAATACAGACGGAGACCAATCCCAGGCCGGAATTAGAGGTAACCCGGGCGTAAAACCTAAATAAACGATGAAAATGGACAAAAACAACCAACGCATACGCACAATGATTATACGGCTGCGGACAATTAATTGTGGTTCAAACAGAAAAAACAGCAGCAACAACCCCGCTTGAGCAACTAACTGGACCAACTGACCGTAGGCGGCAAACGCTGTAAATATGAAAAACGAAACAACCCTGATAACGGGATGCAGCATAATGAATCTGTCTTTTGAGGGTGGTATTAAGGTCCCACCAGGTGCCTGGAAAGGCGGAGTTACCCCATTTGCTGTAGTAGCTGTTCTGCCTGTTGTTTTTGCGAATCGTCCCCTTCCTCCAGCACCTCATCAAGAATACTGCGAGCACCATCGCTATCACCCATGTCCACATAGGCCTTGGCCAAGTCAAGCTTGGTTCCGATTTCATCCACATCCCCAAAAATGTCATCACCCAGATCTTCGTCACTGGAAAAAGCATCCTCGAAATCGGACAAATCATCAGAATCCAGACCTAAATCTGAGGTATCGGATAGATCCAAACTCATATCCAAATCGTCTGAGAGCGGTTCGCCATGGATGGTATCGCTTTCAGTGTCTTCCAAGAGATCACTTTCTTCCATATCCATCGCCAGAGACAAACCACTGTCTCCCTGCGCATCGGAGGAAAAGTCATCCATGGACAAATTCAGCTCGGTGGGCTCATTGAGTTCTTCCACTGCCTCATTATAACCGGAGCCGGAATCCCCCATATCAAAATCCAGGGAATAGTCATCTTCGCTGGATTTGGCTTCCACGGCTGGGGCAGATGTTGGTGCGGGTGAGCTGTCTTCCAAACCAAAATCCAGTGCATCCACATCAAAATCCAAAGAATTGTCTTCTGCGGGTGCCGCTGCCGCAGTTGCGCCGCCGCCGCCCAAGTCATCCAACATGTCTTCATTAAACTCGAAATCGAGTAAATCGTTCTCGTCAGTGGTAACTCCAACGGTGTCATCCGCACCGAGCCCCATATCCATGTCCATTCCCATGTCCATATCCAGGCCGTCAGAAGGCATCATCGTGCCACCAAACAGGGGATGTTCAGGACAAATCTCGGCGCCGTAGCCCACAATTCGGCTCCAGTATTCATTAGACTCGTCGCCACCAATTAACTGATGGAATTGCTCAGCATGTGCCGCAAACCCGTCTTTGTTGCTGGCTGCATGATAGACTTCCAAGAGTTTGGAGTGTAGATCTTGCCGCTCTGGATTCGTCTCCAGAGCCTGCTTCAGGATATCCTCTGCTTGTTGATGGCGCCCATAAGCCAAATAAACATCTGCTTCAGATATGGGATCCACATCGGCGGAATCCGATTGGATGCCCCCCATATCACTCATGGAGAAATCACTTACCAGAGCACTTTCTGCTTGACCACTACTCAAACCCGAAGCCGGAAAACCGGAAGCATCAAATTCGTTACCGCCCACATTCAAGATGCTTTCTTCAAACCCATCGTGCATTTTGCGACGCCGCATGTACAACCAAACCAGGAGCAGCAGGATCACGACGCCGCCCACCAGCAGCATATCGGAACTCAGCCCCAATGCACTCAGGTCGAACGCATATTCGTCTTCCGTTTGAGCTTGCGCGGTAGCGGCAACCGGTGGTTTGCCGGCTTCCGGTTTCTTGACGGCTTCTGCCGGTTGTTCTGCTTGTTTTTGAGCTAATTGGCCCTGCAGCGCTTGCAGTTCTTCGTCCTTGAGCATAATCAAACGCTGAATATTATCCAGTTGCTCCTTTAGCTCTTTGGACTGCTTATCCAGTTCTCCACCTTCGGCCGTGGTGGCGTCCAATTGCTCGGTAGCCAGTAATAGGTCCTGGCGCAGCTGCTTCACTTTGGCGTCGTCCTTACCGGAACCTGAACCTTGACTATCTTTGCCAGGTTGCACCAGTTGCAACTTCGCTTGCTCTTTTGCGGTTTTCGCCGCTGACGCAGGTTTGTCCTTGGGCTGCCGCTGAATCGGTGCCACCTGACTACCGGTAGAACCGGAGCCGGCGCCGGCCACTTGTTTAACCAGGCGACCTTTACTGCGAGCCCGCCATGCGGTCATTTGTTTTCTGAAAGTACGTACCGCTTCTGCCTGGGAGATTTCTTCCAACATGGCAGGATCATCAATTCGCAGTACAAAGCCTGCCTTCACCAAGTTAATGTTGCCATCAATAAAGGCGTCGGGATTCGACTTAAGTAAGGCCATCATCAGCTGATGGACACTGGCACCACTACCGGAACTTTCTTTTAAGTCCTCTGCAATTTGCCACAAGGTATCTTTACGTTTGACTACACCGTAATTCAAAGAGCCCGGTGCAGCCGCAGTCACTTCCGGTTGCGGAGCGGGTTTGAAAATGTTTTTCGGTGCTGTCGGTTTGACGTCATCGTCAATTGCCGGTTCAGGCTTGGGCTTAACCGGTTCAGGCTTGGGCCGTACTCGCTTGGGACGTTCGGTTTGGGTTTCAGCCCGTGTTGACGCCGGACTGGGACGCGTTTGTCGAGGTTCAGATTGGACCGGCGCAGGAGTAAAAGTCTCAACGGGTTCGCGTACTGCCGCTTGACTGACCGGTGGTGCCTTGTCTTCCGCCAGTACGGGCGGATCAACCAATACGGTGTATTCTTTTAAAGCACGGCCACGAGGCCATTTTGCTTCAATCAGAAAATCCAGATAGGGCTCCGTTACCGGTTGAGTTGAGGTGATGCGAATGTAAGCGCCGCCCTTTTTGCGATAGGCAACTTTAAATTTTAATTGGTACAGAAAGGGATGGGGCTCAACTCGGATACGGGCAAAATCCTCGTCAGAGGCCAGTTTAACGCTTAAACCCTTCAGGTCGCCGGGCTGCACCGAATGCACATCGATTTCAGCCAACAGAGGCTGATTCAACGCGGACCGCATGGTAATAGGACCCAATCCCAGTGCAAAACTCACCGTGGGCACTAAAAATAAGAGTGTAGCTAATGTAAGGGTTAGTCTCCTGCACTTACCCATGCTGAACATACTCCCGATTTACGAAATCCTTATATCACGTATCCCGTCTGTCTCGTGACCGCCGGGGCTTTGGCTACCAAGATCTAAAATCAATAAATTTTAAGCAATTACAAGGCCAGTTCTAGAACTTACTATAGCTTACAAATGCTTATTTACCAATATTTCTGCAATTTGTACACTGTTTAAGGCTGCTCCTTTGCGTACATTATCTGCAACCACCCACATATTCAAGCCTCGAGGGTGAGATATATCTTCCCGAATACGACCCACATACACCGGATCAGTTCCGGCTGCCTCTGTAACTGCAGTTGGGTAGCCTCCGGGTTCGTGTTCATCCAGAACAACGACACCGGGTGCTTTCTTCAGTAATTCCCTTGCAGCTTTTGCTGATATTTTTTCACGTGTTTCTATGTGTACCGCCTCGGAATGGCCAAAAAACACAGGCACACGCACAGCTGTCGGGTTCACCAATATAGCGGCATCGTCAAATATTTTTTGAGTTTCCCACACCATTTTCATTTCTTCCTTGGTGTAGCCATTTTCCTTGAATACATCGATATGCGGTAAGACATTGAATGCTATCTGTTTTGGATAAACTTCGGCCTTGATTTCCTTGGCATTCAGTAGCGCCGCTGTTTGCCCCGCCAGCTCTTCGATAGCCTCTTTACCGGTGCCGGAAACAGCCTGATAGGTACAAACATTGATGCGCTCTATACCTACCGCATCATAGATAGGCTTTAAGGCCACCAGCATTTGTATGGTGGAACAATTGGGATTGGCAATAATGTTGCGGTTTGTATAAGCAGCAATGGCATCGGGATTCACCTCCGGAACCACCAGAGGGATATCATCCTCATAACGGAAATGCGCCGTATTATCCACTACAACACAGCCGGCTGCCGCAGCTTTGGGAGCATAATCTGCAGAAATTGCCCCCCCGGCGGAAAAAAGACCAATTTGCGCCTGACTGAAATCAAATTCAGCCAAATCCTGCACAGTGATATATCCGCCCCGAAACTGTACCTTGCTACCGGCCGAGCGACTGCTGGCCAACAAAAATAAGTTTCGCACCGGAAACTGGCGTTGTTCCAATATAGATACCATAGCTTCACCCACGGCTCCGGTTGCGCCCACCACTGCTACATCAACTTCTTTTGCCATTACCTGTTCACCTTGGAAAAAATCTATTCACGCAAAAAAACAATATTCTAAACACGAACCGATATGAATACGAGTTTTTTCTGCTGCTTTCCTTAAACCGCAGACAAAGCGGCTACAACCGCGTCGCCCATCTGCGCGGTATTCACTAACTGATCTCCCTCCTGGTGTATATCGGCCGTACGCAACCCCTGTTCCAAGACCGAAACCACGGCCTGCTCCACCCGCTGTGCCAGTTCAGCTTCTCCCAGAGAATAGCGCAACATCATAGCGACAGATAAAATAGTGGCCAAGGGATTTGCTACGCCCTGACCTGCAATATCCGGTGCGGAACCGTGTATGGGCTCGTACATACCTTTTCCGGCAGCGTCCAGCGAAGCCGACGGCAACATACCGATGGAACCGGTCAACATAGCGGCTGCATCGGACAAAATATCACCAAACATGTTAGTGGTCACAATGACATCAAATTGCTTGGGCGCTCGTACCAACTGCATGGCGGCATTGTCCACATACATGTGGGATACACTTACTTCAGGATAATCCTGTGCCACTTTGCTCACCACTTCACGCCATAGCTCGGTACATTCCAACACATTGGCTTTATCCACAGAACAGACCCGTTTGTCCCGCTTCATAGCAATGTCAAAGGCGGAGCGGGCAATACGCTCTATTTCCGATTCCTTATAAACCAAGGTGTTAAATCCTTGACGCTCACCGTTATCCAAGGTGCGCACGCCACGCGGTTGACCGAAATAAATGCCTCCGGTCAATTCTCTGACAATCATCAAATCCAGTCCGGCGACCACCTCAGGCTTGAGAGTGGAAGCATTGGCCAACTGTGGATACAAAATGGCCGGGCGCAAATTGGAAAACAGACCCAACTCCGAACGCAATCCCAGTAAACCTTTTTCCGGCCGCACGGAAATATCCAACGCTTCATACTGGGGCGCCCCGACAGCCCCAAGTAATATGGCATCTGCTTCTAATGCCTGCTGCAGGGTTTGATCGGGTAGCGGTTTACCATGTGCATCGTAAGCCGCCCCCCCCACCAGGCCATGCAGCAGCTCGATATCCAGCCCGGCGTGTGCGCTCAGATGCTGCAAACATTTAACGGCCTCGGCCACGATTTCAGGCCCAATACCATCACCGGGCAAAATCAATATTTTCTTAGTCATTTAGTACTCCCAAACATTAGTACTTGCAACGGTACTATCAACTTCACTTTCAACTTCGCACTCAACAACACTCTCGACAGCACGACATAAGTACTCGCAAGTATCTCAAAACCAAACCTGTCGCCCAACAACGGTTATTGCTGCCCCGACCCATCGCGAAACAACCAGGGAGCCTCTGCGGAACGACGCTGCTCATAAGCGCGAATTTGCTCTACGTGCTCCAAGGTAAGGGCGATATCATCCAGACCGTTTAAGAGGCAGTGTTTTCGAAACGGATCCACTTCAAAAGCAAAACTTTCACCTGCGGGAGTCGTCACGCTTTGCTGCGGCAAATCCACTGTCAAACGGTAACCCATCTTCGCCACTTGTTGAAACAGACGCCCCACTATGTCCGGCGCCAACACCAAGGGCAATATACCGTTCTTAAAACAGTTATTGTAAAAAATATCCGCAAAACTGGGCGCAATGATGACTCGAAACCCATAATCCAGCAAGGCCCAAGGAGCGTGCTCTCGAGAGGAACCGCATCCAAAATTCTCTCTAGTCAATAAGATCTGAGCACCCTGGTAGCGTGACTGATTCAACACAAAATCCGGATTCAAGGGACGTCCGGTATTATCCATGCCCGGCTCGCCGCTATCCAGATAACGCCAGTCATCAAACAAATTCGGACCAAAACCGCTGCGTTTAATGGATTTTAAAAACTGCTTGGGAATTATGGCATCGGTATCCACATTAGCCCGATCCAAAGGCGCCACCAACGCCGTTAATGATGTAAATTTTTCCACATTTATTCTCCTGCGTATCCTGAAATCAGCCTTGCTTGATTTCGTTGACATCGACAAAATGCCCTGCTATCGCTGCAGCTGCGGCCATTGGCGGACTCACCAAGTGGGTACGTCCACCTTGGCCCTGGCGTCCTTCAAAATTTCGATTGGATGTAGATGCACAACGTTCCTGTGGCTCCAAACGATCGGCATTCATCGCCAAACACATGGAACAACCCGGCTCGCGCCACTCAAAGCCTGCATCCAAGAAAATCTGATGCAGCCCCTCCGCTTCGGCTTGCTGCTTCACCAACCCTGACCCGGGAACCACCATGGCAGTTTTAATATTTGCCGCCACTTTATTACCCTTGGCCACGGCCGCCGCCGCACGCAAATCTTCAATACGCGAGTTGGTGCAGGATCCGATAAACACTTTATCCACTCGAATTTCACGGATGGGCATATTGGCATCCAAACCCATGTACGCCAAAGCCGCTCGCATCCCCTCTCGTCGTGTGGCGTTGGACTCCTGTTCCGGGTCGGGAACTCGACCATCAACACCTACCACCATTTCCGGCGAAGTACCCCAGGTCACCTGCGGTTTAATGGCAGCTCCATCCAACTCAACCACACGATCAAAATGCGCCTCCGCATCACTGTGGTATTGACTCCAAGCGGCCACAGCCTGGTCCCACATATTCACCGTGGGCGCATAAGGTCGACCTTTGACATACTCCATGGTTTTTTCATCCACTGCCACCATACCTGCGCGTGCTCCAGCCTCAATGGCCATATTACACACAGTCATGCGCCCTTCCACCGACATGTCCTGCATCACGGCCCCACCAAACTCGATGGCGTAGCCGGTACCACCGGCCGTACCAATTTGGCCGATAACGGCCAAGACCACATCCTTGGCAGTCACACCCGGCTGTAAACTCCCGTTGATTTGCACCAGCATATTTTTGGACTTTTTCTGTATCAAGCACTGAGTGGCCAACACATGCTCCACTTCTGAGGTGCCAATACCAAAAGCCAATGCACCTAAAGCACCATGGGTGGAAGTATGGGAGTCCCCACAAACCACGGTCATCCCCGGTAACGTTGCCCCCTGCTCCGGACCAATCACATGAACAATGCCCTGACGTACGTCATCCATACCAAACTGTGTTATACCGAAATCACGACAATTTTGATCCAGAGTTTCCACTTGCAAACGAGACACCGGATCGGTAATACCCTTGTCCCGTTCTGTAGTTGGCACATTGTGATCCGGCACGGCAAGATTGGCATTGACGCGCCAGGTATTGCGTCCGGTCAGCCGCAGTCCTTCAAACGCCTGTGGCGAAGTGACTTCATGTACCAATTGGCGATCGATATAGAGCAAAGCGGTACCATCTTCTTGTACACGCACCACATGATCGTCCCACAATTTGTCGTAAAGGGTTTTTGCGCCCATGGTTTGAACTCCTGCTTTTAACGGTTGTTACTCATTACTGTCATTGCATCCTAACCAGAATTGATCTATAAAACAAATTCATATTATTTATATTTCCTATAACTATTTGGAATAGATAAAACAGCTGCGGAATACCAATACCATTATGGATTACAATGATTTGCAAACATTTTTACGAGTCGCTAACTCCGGCTCTTTTTCCGAAGCGGCGCAAAGTTTGTTCCTGACCCAACCGGCAGTGAGTAAACGCATTGCCGCTTTGGAACAACAGTTACAAACCCGTTTGTTTGATCGCCTGGGACGGCAACTACTCTTAACTGAAGCAGGACAACTGCTGCTCCATCGAGCCGAGAACATTGTCCGTGACATCCAGGACTGTCGCCGGGAAATTTCCAATCTGTCCGGGCAAGTGGGTGGACCCTTGAAGTTTGCCACCAGCCATCACATCGGTTTGCACCGACTGCCGCCGGTGCTGCGATATTTTAACAGCCACTATCCCCAGGTAAAATTGAATCTGAACTTCATGGACTCAGAACAGGCTTGCCGCCATGTTGAAAATGCCAATATGGAACTGGCCATAATCACGCTGCCGATTCAGATTCCAGCCAAACTCCACGCCCAAATCCTTTGGAACGATGAATTACAACTGGTCGTAGGCAAATCACACCCCTTGGCCCAATCCGTACCCGGTGGCTACAGCCTGGAACAGATCAGCGCGTACCCGGGAATTTTGCCATTGGCCGGCACCACCACACGGGCCTTGATCGAAGCAGTGTTTGTGTCGTCACAGCTCCCGCTCACCACACACATGGATACCAATTTTCTGGAAACTATCAAAATGTTGGTGAGTGTCGGACTGGGTTGGTCTGTGTTACCCCGTACCCTCTTGGACCAGGACTTGATCACACCGGACACGCCTGAACTGATTTTAAAACGACCGTTGGGAGTGGTGTGGCAGCAGGACAGAACCTTGAGCAACGCTGCCAATGCCATGTTGCAATTCTTGTCTCAGGCGGCTTGAACAATGATGCCCCCCTTGGCTACCATATGCTCATGAGCACAAAACTTAAACCGCTGATCAAACCCAAGACCATCGCTCAGTTCAATAAAAAAGTCAAAGACAGCACCGGCTTTTTAATATTCGGCAGCCTCTTACCCGGCGTCAGCGCACAGGTGCAGTTCTTGGGCAAGTTACAGCGAGAGGAAGTGCTGTGGGAGGCACAAATTCAAACTCTCGCATCTTACCATGCGCAATACTTGAATGATAAAAGTGAAAAAGAGCGTGCCCGTGAAGTATATTCTTTTTTCGAAATTTCTGAACCTGAGAAATCCGTCGCCCGTTTACATGTAGTGTTAGCCGTACCGTTAATCGATGAAGCCACGATTAAAAAAACCATGGTTATGATCCGCTGCTACAAACGCCTGAATGTTGGCAAGCATGTGTTTGGTAAGAATCTTTAAAACAGACTGCACCAAGCACTATATTTTTTCCGCTGCCGGTTCAGCATAACCCCATTTTTTAAAGCGCCGATCCCATTGTTTAAAGCGTTTACGGCAATAGGTATCCAGGGCTTCAAAACCATCAAAAAACAGCTCATAATCGTCTTCGGCCGGTCCGTCAAACTCACAACACTCATTAGAGTGGTCACGACAAATTTGCGGCCGCTGGTGATAAATAGCACAACGGCCATCAGGTAGAATATGATTGCAACGACTGATCACAGATAAAAACCAACCGTCATCATCCTTAAACAACTTCACATCGCGGTGAGACACCTGCCAGATTAAATAATCAAATTCTTCCAAAGACCGTGGCGTATCGATTTGGTGGGTAATGTAGGTACAACACTTTGCTGTGCAGAGGCCGCATTTATCCTCCAGTTTCACTTCAATACCACCAATGGTTTGCGTTGGTTCCATTGGGTTTTTCGCCGCTTGTGTGTTTTTTCTTGCCACCTGACATTCTACTCCCATCATGAAATTCTGCTTTGACTTATCAGCGACACAACCTTAGCTGCTGATGTCAGTGATTTCAAGCATAGTCACTGCAACCTTGCTTTGAACAAACCTGGCCGTATGGTGTGCGTGGAGGTTAGCAGTCCGGCGATACAGACAACCCATCTTTAACACGCTAATGGCTACTGTAAGCCTTACCAACTCTCGCGGACGAAACCGACGGGTGGCAGTCACCATCGCGCCCTCGCGCACGGACCGAACAAAACCATACATCTGCCCACCTCCCCCCGTTTGTGATACAGTTTTAATATGAGTGATGACAACAACATTTATGCGGCCATTGATCTGGGCTCTAACAGTTTTCACATGATCGTTGCCCGTTACCAGGACGGGCAACTGCACATCGTGGATCGTCTTAGGGAAATGGTCAGATTGTCGGCAGGCATGGACGACAGCAGGAACATTACAGTCGAAGCCCAACAGCGGGCACTGAATTGTCTGTCTAAATTCGGACAAAGAATCAAAGACCTGAACCAGGATAGCGTACGCATAGTTGGAACCAACACACTGCGCAGTGCCCGCAATGCGAAAGACTTTATTGCACAGGCAGAACAGGTATTAGGGACATCCATCGATATAATCTCCGGCATGGAAGAGGCTCGTCTGATTTATTTGGGTGTGGCACACAATACCGGAGAAAACGAAAAACAGCGCCTGGTTATCGATATTGGAGGTGGCAGCACCGAGTTAATCATTGGTAAAGGCGCTGAAGCCATCACCATGGAAAGCCTGTATATGGGCTGCGTCAGTTTCACCCAGCGGTTTTTCCAGAATGGGTTAATCAACACCGAGGCACAAAAACATGCCAAAATCGCTGCCCGGGTGGAACTGATTCCAATCATGAACAAATATCGTCAAATGGGTTGGGATGTGGCCATCGGTACATCGGGAACAGTGCGAGCAGTCCATAGTGTTGCCATGGCAGAAGGTTGGGTTAAAGAGGGTATTACGCAACAGGCCTTAAAAAAAATTCAACAACACCTGCTTCAAGCCGGACACAGTGATAATATCAAGTTAAAAGGATTGAGCGATGAACGCAAACCCGTTTTCGCCGGAGGCGTCGCTGTATTGTGCGGTATTTTTCAAGCTTTGGAATTGAAAAAAATCCAAGTTTCCGACGGTGCCCTACGTGAGGGCTTGTTGCATCATATGGTAGGCAGTCAGCATGAGGATGTACGCATGCAAAGCATAAATCATCTGGCACGGCGATTTTTGGTGGATCCGGCACAGGCAGAAAGGGTACAGGAAACCGCTCTGGTGTGCCTGCACCAATTGAGTCCGGCCTGGAACCTACCCTATGCTGCCAATAAAAACTGGCTACGATGGGCGGCACAACTGCATGAACTGGGATTGGGAGTAGCTCACAGTCATTATCACAAACACGGCGCCTATATTGTGGAAAATGCCGATGTAGCCGGATTCACTCAGCAGGAACAAGGTTTGTTGGCACTGCTGGTGAGATGTCACCGCCGTAAAATAAACCACCCGGACTTTAAAACGTTACCCAAAAACTGGGCTGGACGTTTGCAAAAACTGGCCATCATACTGCGCCTCAGTGTCTTGCTGCACCGTAGTCGAAGCGAAGAACCATTGCCGCTATTTGAAATTACTGCTGACGAGTCGCGCTTGCAGTTAAAATTCCCCGCCGGCTGGTTAAAACAACACCAACTCACCAAGGCCGATTTGGGACAAGAAGCGCAATACCTGCGCACTGTGAATATCGCTTTAAGCGTCAAGTAAAAATTTTAGTACTGCGTCACTGCTTGTATCAACTCAGCCTGCGCCGACAACCCGGTTTTCTCCTCAACCTTGGCTTTGCCATTGCGCTTTTTCTTCCTCACGACCGCATCCTTGTCCTTTTCCACACGAACATAGGTTCCGTCCTTTTGCAGTGACCAGGTATTACAATTGTCACTCAGATACAAATTCAGATCACCGATAACACGCTCTTTTAGTTGTTTGGTGTCGATTGGGAAACACACTTCCACACGTTGAAACATATTTCTGTCCATCCAATCCGCACTGGCACAATACACCTTAGGGTCACCATTGTTCTCAAAATAGTATACCCGTGTATGTTCCAGAAAACGCCCCACCACGGAACGCACTTGAATATTGTCCGACACCCCCGGCAAGCCGGGCCTTAAACAACACAATCCTCGCACCAGCAATATCACTTCCACACCAATAGACGATGCCTTGTACAGCGCCCGAATCAACCTTGGCTCAGTTAAGGAGTTCACCTTAATGATAATGCGCCCGGGTAAACCCTGTTCAATAAAGCTTATCTCTTGTTCGATTAAGTCGAGCAAGGACTGATGCAAAGAAAAAGGTGCTTGTAGAATTTTTTGCATACTGGGAACTTTACCCAAACTGGTGAGTTGCAAAAATACACTGTGTACATCCTTACCCAGTTTATTATTGCTACTGAGCAGGCTGTAATCCGTGTACAACCGAGCGGTACTGGAATGGTAATTACCGGTTCCTAAATGCACATATTGCTTTAACTGCTTGCCTTGGCGCCGCACGATGTGCAACATTTTTGCATGGGTCTTGTAACCCACAACACCGTACACCACGTGCACGCCGGCCTCCTGCAAACGGTTAGCCAGGCCAATATTGGCTTCTTCATCAAAGCGCGCTCGCAACTCCACCACGACAGTCACTTCCTTCCCGGCCCTGGCGGCAGCCACCAACGCCTCAACAAACACCGATTCAGCACCGGACCGATACAAGGTTTGTTTGATACTTAACACATCCGCATCTACTGCGGCGTGCTTAAGCAAATCCACCACCGGAGCAAAGGACTCATAAGGGTGATGCAGCAAGATATCCTGCGCATCCAACACGGTAAACATGTCCACACCGCCGACTAACGGTTTCGGCAGGTGGGGTGTGAACGGTGGATACGTGAGTGCTGAGTTATCAATAATATCGATTATGGCTGTAACCCGGTTCAAATTCACCGGCCCATTGACCAAATACAACTCCCTGGCGGTGATACCAAAACGCTCCAGCAGGAAACTCACGGTCTCATCCGGACATTGATCATCCACTTCCAATCGTACAGCATCGCCATAACGTCGGGACGCCAGCTCCCCTTGCACCGCTCGGAGCAAATCATCCACCGCCTCTTCGTCAACAAACAAATCACTGTTGCGGGTGACTCGAAACTGATAACAGCCTTTGATTTTCATACCGGGAAACAATTCTTCAACGAAGGCATGTATCACCGAGGATAAAAACACAAAATCATGCGGCCCACACTCCACATCGCCTTGTGGTAATTGAATAACCCGGGGCAAAGCCCGAGGCGCTTGTACAATCGCATGGGAGCGATGCCGACCAAATGCGTCCTTGCCCCGCAAGGAAATTATGAAATTAAGACTTTTATTGAGGATTCGGGGAAATGGATGAGCCGGGTCCAAACCCAGAGGCGTTATGATGGGTAACAATTGTTCATGAAATACCTGATGCAACCACTGTTCCTGTGAGGAATTCCAATCAGAACGACGAATAAAACGAATATTGTGTTGTTCAAGTAGAGGAAAAATCGTGTCGTTCAAAACCGTGTATTGTTCATCTACAAACTGGTGTAGACGAGTACTGATAGCACTCAACACTTCCAGGGGTAACATTTCGTCTGGTCCGGCCTGAATTGAACACAATTCCGCCATTTGCAGCAAACCCGCCACCCTGACCTCGAAGAACTCATCCAGGTTGGTACTGGAAATACTCAAAAAGCGCAGACGTTCCAATACCGGCACGGAATCATCCTTAGCCTGCTCAAGAACGCGCTGGTTAAATTCTATAAAACTCAGTTCGCGATTAATGTAAAGATTGGCGGAGTTCAAATCCGCATGATCAAGACTAACTTCATTCATAACCTTAGTTTAGCAAAGCATAGCTGGCCTGGCTTTTGCTACGCTATAAATATGGATCAACTAATTAGTTTGGGGATTGCCTTGGCTCTGGGCCTGCTGGTGGGGCTGGAACGCGGCTGGCAGGAACGTGAGGCCGCCGAAGGCAGCCGCATTGCCGGCATTAGAACATTTGGTTTAATCGGATTATTGGGTGGTTTGTGGGCCTTACTGGCCGGCAACTCCCAATATTCGGATATTACTCTAGGGTTTGCCTTTGTAGGCCTGGCAATTATTCTTATCGTAGCCCACACCGTCGATCGGGGCTCACAACGCAACTACGGTGTCACCACGATTATCGCCGCGCTCATCACTTTTGTACTGGGCATTCTCACGGTATTGGGAGAAAAAAATGTTGCTGTTGCAGCGGCTGTGGCCACCACGGTTTTACTAAGTCTAAAACCCGTGCTACACCAATGGATTCAAAAAATCGAAATCCTGGAACTGACCGCCGCCCTAAAGCTGTTATTAATATCCGTGGTATTGCTTCCGGTATTACCGGACAAAGGCTTTGGTCCCTGGGAAGCACTAAACCCATATGAGATCTGGTGGATGGTGGTACTCATTGCCAGTATCTCCTTCATCAGCTACGTCAGCATGAAACTGTTTGGCGCTCATCACGGTCTCTTGCTCACAGGCTTTCTGGGAGGAATCGCTTCTTCCACCGCAGTTACTTTGAATTACTCCCATATGGCTCGCACCCTTAACATTCACCGGGTTTTAGCGGCGGGGATACTCATTGCCTCTGCCACCATGTTTCCCCGGGTGTTATTGGAAATCGCGGTTATCAACCATGAAATGATCCCCTTAACGGCAACACCTTTGCTGGCCATGACCACTGTCAATGTTTTGGGTGCGTTTTGGTTATGGCGCCATCAGCCGGATACCTTGAGCCCACAAGAGCTGGCTCGATCCAAACCCTTTGAACTACTCCCGGCACTGCGCTTCGGTTTACTGTTGGTCATCATTATGTTGCTGGCTCAGGCTTTTAAGCACTGGCTGGGTGATACGGGGATTTATGTACTCGCCGCTTTCTCCGGAATAGCTGATGTCGATGCCATCACACTCTCTTTGGCCCGTATGGCACGCAATGGCCTGGCTGATGAGATCGCGGCCAATGCCATTATCATCGCCACTATTGTTAACAGCGCAGTAAAAACCGCGCTGGTGTATTTCATTGGCGGCATGCCTCTATTCCGTTACGTAATTTGGGTATTTCTATTGATATTGGCAGTTGGCACCGGACTGGCCGTAATGTAGGCCACACGACTGCAGTAATCCTTAAACCCATCACTATTGTTTCAAAATGTTCATATTTGAACATGGCGAAACAACTCACACATATTCCTACACAGCCACAACTCCCGCAGCCTTGTTTCAATACTCTACAAGCGTAGTTTCATAATTCTGTGAACTTGGGATGACAAGCATTAACTAAAATCAGAGCCATATGAAATAGTGTCTTTTGAATTCATTCAGCTCAAAAACAATCAAAAGGCGACATTTAACCGGAGAACACTAATCATGAAAAAAATATTACTTGCTTTGCCATTATCCTTCGCGTTCATCGGTGTTGCCGTGGCAGCGCAAACAGACTTTTACAAACAAAATATTGAACTGGATGGCATCTGGGGTGATACGGATTGTTAATGGTTATAGGAGGCCGACGACGTCGCCCCCCCATTTTTGTATTCACTTAAGACAACTAAAACCAATCGTGTATAGTCGCACTGCGTTCGTATAAAAACTCGCCATCACTGGCGGCCACGCAGATTTTGATGAATATCTTGTCTTCACCGACCGCTTCATCCAATATCTCACAAGGCATAGCAAAACTACGTTTCACCGGCATCACCGCATCCCGTTCCACAACATGAGTATCGTACGGCGGTGAACCCAGGGGTTTATCGCGGAGCAAATCATCACCAAATAAAATCACGCAAACGGAAAATGAAACGCCGGCCTGATATTTTTCCTTGTCGATACGCAATGCATAGGAATAATCGATGCTGCAAATATGACCGGAAACAAAAGACGTTCGGGTAATGCTGAAATCAACCGAATCCACTGATATCATAATGGGCCTTTATGTTGATACCGCTTCTTACATGCATGCCTTATACAAGCATAAATAAACCCAAGTGGGTTTGCCACATTGCAACCAAATTTAATTGATTTATCTCAAAATAAAAGTCACTTTGGAGTGTGGGCACCAATCCGTACCCACTGGAATCATTTCCACATGAACCTGGACTCAGCGTTCGCCCAGGCGACTGTCCAGCTCAGGGCGCCGCAGCCATCGGGCTACATCTTTGCCCAGAGCTTTAACCGTCCGGCCTAACACGGAGCAGGAACCCTTGAACCCGGCGAAGGCGCCACCGCCGGAAGAACGAGCAGCGACAAAGGAACCGATTTTTTTACCGTTTTCATACAATTCACCGGAAATTTCCGTAAATTTATTGTGGTGTCCGCCGCCAAAACCGCCCCATGCATGCCCCTGGCTCAGGGCGTCAGTGATACGAACCTTCAAAACCTTACCAGGATCATTACTGGATACCGAAGCTTTTTGCACAAAATTGATGCGGTATTTTTTCCCAAATATCACCAAAAACTCAGACAGTTTTTCCGGCAGGCGGCACTCCTGTTTGATATTACCCGCAATTTTATTGTTATCTGCATACGGGATTAAGGCATCGATACTGACAGAATCCATGGGACCGGAAGGCGTTTCTTCCTCCGGCATGGTTTGGCAGGCGACGAGCGATAAACCCATGAGTAAAACCATTAATTTCTTCATTCTCCATCCCTTCCATCGTTAAATTGATAGTTTGTCCGCCTCACAATTCATACCAGCTTGGGCGACACTTGCTCATTTTTTTAGAATTCTGTGAACTGCGTCACAAACCACGGTTGAACGGTATCAAATAAATGTCAATTTGTACGTAACAAACAATGCTCGCTTGAACACTGCGGCAAAACAATAATCCGAAACGACGCGACATCTATAGGAGTACTCCAAGTATGAAAAAAATTGCACTCGCTCTACTGTTGACCTTTGCTTTCACCGGTTTAGCAATGGCGGCTGATGATAGTTTTTATACCCAGCAAAACATCGAACTGGATGGCAATTGGGGGGACTCCGACTGCTAAGCCAAACCGCCTCTTGTCGAATGACCGGAGGACATGCGAATTACGACGGGAGTCCATGGCGGCTCCCGTTTTTTTTGCCCGAATAGAACTATTTCACACCATTTCGCGGTTATTTAATATCCCCCAAAGTTCTTATCCCCAACATCCTACCAAGCTTTACCAGGCGGCGCAAAATAGCTCTGGTGGTCATGGTTTTTGGTAGGATTCTTGTATGCAATATGTGTGTCATCTGTATTTTTTTTACATTCTATGACCTATAATTCTTCAACAATTGGTTATTTTTAACTCTTTAATGGACGTATATAGGGAATGGCCAAAGCACATTTACTTCAGCAACTAAGAGAGGAAATTCGTCTTCGTCACCTCAATGTGAAGACCGAAAACGCCTACATCAGCTGGATCAAACGATTTATTCTGTTTCACGATAGAAAACACCCCAGGGATTTGGGCCGAAATGAAATACGTGCGTTCATCTCCCACATAACTCAAGAGAAAAAGGCACCGCCTGACTCTCACAATCAGGCATTGGCCGCTTTGGTGTTTCTCTACAAACATGTCGTCCCATTTAGACACATTCAAACTGAACCGGTTCACGAAACCAAGCCGCCAACTGTTTTTTCGCACGAAGAGGCAATGGCTGTATTGGAGAAACTCCACGGTGCGTTTTGGCTGATTGCTTATTTGATGTACGGATCAGGCTTGCGTGTACAGGAATGTCTATCACTGCGCGTCAAAGACCTGAATTTTGACACTCGCCAAATTAAAGTCAGAGGCCATGGCTCCTGCAAAGAACGCGTGGCAGTATTCCCCTCCATACTCAGCGAACCTTTGCACTTGCAGTTGTACGCGGTAAAAACCTGGTTTGATCGAGACATGAAAGCCGGTCGCTATAAAAACGACCCCCGGTGCGCCAATGATCCGTATTGGGAGGAACAGTACGAATGGCAGGATCAATACGTATTCCCCAGCTTTACCCCTGTTTCCGAAGAAATCGATAGCTTTATTCTACGCAGCCACATAGATGCACAACGGTTACAGCGTATTGTAAAACAAGCGATTCAGGACGCCGGCATAAGTAGAAACGCCAGCATCCACACATTCCGACATTCCTTTGCTTGTGAAATGCTTAAAAGAGGTAATGATATGCGTTTCCTGCAACGAATTTTAGGCCACAATCGTATCTCTACGACTATGATCTATTCCCGAGTGGAAAGCATTTAATTCTTGAAACACTTTATTGCGTTTTTTTTGCAGCAGCGACACCCATCTGAGCGGTAACCCGCTCAGATCACTGACTCCAGGGAAATCACGAATTCACGAATCTGATCCCGCACCAGACGATAACAGTCCAGGGCCGCTTGGGCATCGGCTGCCGCTTGGGCTAGTTTGGGTGGATCATCAAAACCCACATGAATTTTCTTCACGGGCGGGTCCACACGTGGGCAGGTTTCATCGGCATGTGCACACACGGTAAAAATCACATCAAACTGCACGTGCGACAATTCAGTCAATGTTTTGGAATAGTGCCCCGACATATCCACACCGACTTCCTGCATGACGGCCACCGCGTTGGGGTTCATACCGTGAGTCTCTATTCCTGCCGAATAGAAGTGATAGTCACTATCTTTGTAGTAATGCCGGGCCCAAGCCTCAGCCATTTGGCTACGACAAGAATTACCCGTACATAGAAACAGCAGATTCATCAGTCAAGAACCCATTAGCTAAACGGCCGGCTATGCCCTAGTCCCCCTTGGCCTCTTCTTCCATCTTTTCAAAGCTGGTATGGCGCACATCTTTACCTTTAACCAGATAAATAATGTATTCACAGATATTTCTGGCGTGATCCCCAATACGTTCCAAAGCTCTGGCAGACCACATCACATCCAAAGTTCTTTTTACATTGCGTGGATCTTCCATCATATGAGTGATCATTTGGCGCATAATGCCATCATATTCACGATCCACTTTGAGATCTTCTTTGGCCACATTGACCGCATCTTCAGCATCCATCCGTGCAAAAGCATCCAAGGCCGCATGCAGAATATTACGCACTTGATCTCCCAAATGCTGTAGTTCACTGTACTGATTCTTGGGCCGCTCCATTTCGGAAAGATGAATAGCCATGCGAGCTACGCGTTCGGCTTGATCACCTATACGCTCAAGGTCAGTAATGGTTTTTATCACGGCGATGACCAGACGCAAGTCGAATGCCGTTGGCTGACGTCGTGCCAGTATTTGAGTACATTCTTCGTCAATGGCCACTTCCAATGCATTAACTTGGTAGTCATGGGTAATTACGGATTCGGCCAGCTCCACATCGTTGTTGGCCAAGGCTGTAATCGCATGATTAATTTGCTCCTCCACCAAACCACCCATGGCCAGAACTTTATTCCTGACATCTTCCAACTCTTCGTTGAATTGTCTGGAAATGTGATGGCGAATTCTATTGTTTTCCATGCTTAACCTCGGTTTCAATTATGTTCGAAAAAACCACCCCAGCCCTAATTAACCATAACGCCCGGTAATATAATCTTCCGTTTGCTTTTTGGATGGATTGGTAAACAACGCATTGGTATCCCCGAATTCGATTAACTCGCCCATGTACATAAATGCGGTATAGTCGGATACCCTGGCGGCCTGTTGCATGTTGTGGGTAACAATGACAATAGTATACTTGTTTTTCAGCTCATAGATCAGTTCTTCAATTTTCAGCGTGGAAATGGGGTCCAGTGCTGATGCCGGCTCATCCAGCAATAAAACTTCCGGTTCGATGGCGATGGCCCGGGCGATCACCAGGCGTTGTTGTTGCCCCCCCGACAGCCCCAAAGCGTTGTCGTTCAAGCGATCTTTCACTTCATCCCAAAGAGCCGCACCCTTGATAGCTTTTTCCACCACTTCATCCAAAGTACGACGATCATTAACCCCTTGAATGCGCAAACCGTAAGCAACGTTCTCATAGATGGATTTGGGAAAAGGATTGGGTTTTTGAAATACCATTCCTACCCGTCGACGCAGGTCCGCCACATCCACCGATTTTTGGAAAATATTGTTGCCATCCAGGAGTATTTCGCCCTCTATACGAACCCCATCCACCAAATCATTCATCCGATTGATGCTGCGCAGTAAGGTGCTTTTGCCGCAACCGCTGGGACCGATATAAGCGGTCACTCGTTGCTTGGGTATGACCATACTGACACCGTGCAAAGCCTGTTTTTCCCCGTAGAAAAGATTCAGGTCCTTCACCTCGATGATCTTTTCCTCGTCTTCCGGGTTTTTTCGCACACTACCACGTGTCAGAGCGCTCATATCGATGGCATGTGTTTTAGTTTCCTGGTTCATCATTCAACTCTTCGGTGGATCACTTTGTCATTAAGTTGTTAGCTTTCAAGAACTTCAGCGCATATACTTGAGCCCATAAGCGCTTTCAGCCCTCTAAAGCCCGATACTTTTCCCGCAATTGATTTCGTACCGCAACTGCGGCCATATTCAGAACCACAATAACGACTACCAGCAGCAATGCCGTAGCATACACCAATGGTCTGGCTGCCTCTACGTTAGGGCTCTGAAAACCCACGTCGTATATATGGAAACCCAAATGCATAAACTTACGATCCAAGTGCAAAAACGGCGCATTAGCGTCCAGAGCCAATGATGGTGCCAGCTTGACGACGCCCACCAACATCAAGGGTGCTACCTCGCCGGCGGCGCGGGCCACAGCCAGGATTAAACCGGTCATCATTGCCGGGCTGGCCATCGGTAATACCGTGCGCCACAAGGTTTCTGCTTTTGTTGCTCCTAATGCCAGACTGCCCTCGCGAATGGATTTGGGAATGCGTGACAGCCCTTCCTCCGTCGCAACAATCACTACGGGTAGAGTCAGCAAGGCTAATGTCAGGGAGGCCCACATAATTCCCGGTGTACCGAAAGTGGGCGCCGGCAAGGCTTCCGGGAAAAACAGCCGATCCAAATTGCCACCGAGAAAGTATACGAAAAAACCCAATCCAAACACGCCGTATACAATGGAAGGAACGCCGGCGAGGTTGTTAACAGCAATCCGAATCAGACGCGTTAAAAATCCCTGAGTGGCATATTCCCGCAAATACACCGCAGCGATTACACCAAAAGGGGTAACGATGATAGACATAATGATGACCATTAATACAGTGCCAAATATCGCCGGGAAAATGCCCCCTTCGGTATTGGCTTCTCGGGGATCATCGGTTAGAAACTCCCACACCTTGTGTATATAAAAACCAATTTTCGAGAGCACAGACATTTCATTGGCTTTATAAACATTCACCACTTTGGCCAGGGGAATGTCCACGGCTTGGCCGCTCGCAGTTTCCATGGTAATGCTATCTCGATTGATATCGCTATACAGTTTGTTAAGAGCCTTCTGCAGGTGGCCATATTCCGCTTCAGCCTGCTGTTTTTCCTGCGCTAATTCCTGCTGATTTTGCGTGTTCCAATCCCCCTGCAGTTCCAGCTTTTTTTGACGCAGACGCAGACGTTCCAACTGATAGTTGATGGTACCAATATCGTCTTTTTCGATTTTTCGAATTTGGGAGTGTAGCTCGGCGGCTCGATCCAGTTGCTGCTCCAGTTCCGCCCACAGCGCCTCTTTCGCATCAATGACTTTACCATCCGCTTTAACAGATTTCAGATAGCCGTAAAAATTTCCCCATTCGTAACGCTCTACAGTGACCAACGCTTCCGGTGTGGATTGTTTATCAATATTGGGAACCAACAACCATTGAAAATCCAAACCCAGAACATCTCGATTACCGGTTTTGACCAACAACCGCTGTACACGTTGGGCGCTTGCATCCAACCGGCCTTCAGCCAGGGTGATACCCGCATCCTGCAATCGTCTTAACGGAACCGTCTCCTCGTCGGTAACCTCACCAATAATCCGGACCTGTTGGTTGTTTTTGTCCACATAGGAAAATTCAGTCACATCGGCAGGCCAAAAATGCCCCAGACCTCTGATGGCAATCAACAGCAACAGGCCGCACACCAACACTATGCTGGTACTGACCGCTGCCGCGTTCAACCATACCCAAGGCGCTCCACTTTTTATCCAACGATTCATCATAGCGAACTGTATTTCTCCCGCAAACGCTGCCGTACCAACTCAGCGACGGTATTGAAAATGAATGTGAACATAAATAAAACCAGGGCCGCCAGAAACAACACTCGGTAGTGGGTACTATCCACTTCCGATTCCGGCATTTCCACGGCGATATTAGCCGAAAGGGTTCGCATCCCTTGAAAAATACTCAAATCCATAACAGGCGTGTTTCCTGTTGCCATCAACACAATCATGGTTTCCCCTACAGCCCTTCCGAAACCGATCATGACCGCAGAGAAAATACCGGGACTTGCTGTTAACAGTACCACCCGCACCATGGTCTGCCATGGTGTGGCACCCAGAGCCAAAGAACCATAGGTCAAGTGTTTAGGCACACTGAAAATCGCATCTTCGGCAATGGAAAAAATGGTCGGAATCACGGCAAAGCCCATAGCAATACCAACCACCAATGAGTTGCGTTGATCAAAATCAATCCCGGCATCTTTCAGCCATACGCGCATATCACCGCTGAAAAGCAAATTCTCTATGGGCTGACTCATGGCGAAACTCAACCATCCCACGACGATAATCACGGGAATCAATAACGCCGCGTCCCAACCCTCAGGAATGGCATGACGATACTTTTCCGGCACGTGCTGCCAAGAATAAGCAAACGCCAGAATAGCCATGGGCATGACCAACAATAACGTAAATATACCCGACAAATGCGTCTCCACCAGCGGTGCCAACCACAAACCGGCGAGAAACCCCAATATGACTGTTGGTAAAGCCTCCATAATTTCAATACCAGGCTTCACCATACGACGCATACGCGGCGCCATAAAGTACGCGGTATAAATCGCCCCCATAATTGCCAGTGGAATGGCGATGAGCATGGCGTAAAACGCAGCTTTTAAGGTGCCAAAAACCAAGGGTGTTAAACTAAACTTGGGCTCAAAATCATTGCTGGCAGAGGAAGATTGCCAAATGTATTGTTCTTCGGGGTAGTTTTCATACCAGACTTTACCCCATAAAGAGGACCAGGACACTTCCGGGTGCTCATTAACCAGTGCAAAAAAATTCAGCTTCTCACTACCCTCTTCACCGCCTTCAACCAGCAGGGCGTTTGCCCTGGGCGCCAAAGATACGGCCCGCGGCTTAGACGTCACCGGCTCCAACAACAAAACCCGCTCTGCCGTAGAATGATAAACCCCCAAGTAGCCGTTTTCATCCAAAACAACAAATCCTTTGCGACTGTATTCCGACACCACACTATGGACAGCGGCTTCCCTCTCGTGAAAGCTGCGAAACTTGCGTAGCTCCGGTTTATTACTCGCATTACGAACGGGGGACCATTGGCTTATGTAACCCGCCGAATCACCGGCTAATAGAGAAATGTCTCCGGTTAAAAATTCCAAGCGGGTTAAAAGCTGTCCTTTACCTAAAATATTGGTGTGTTGCAATAAAGTCGGAAATTCCTTATCGCTAATATCATAAGCACTGAGCTCGCCTTTGGCGTTAGCCAAATAGACAGTACGCTGCTCTTTGTCCAATAAAAGAAACTCGATGTTTTCCACCTTCAACTCAATCACTGCCTGAGTTTTAGTGGAATCCGATTCCTCTGCTTCGAATAAATTTTCTTCTTTGGCAAAGCTGGTAATAATCAATCGGTCGTCCACGGTGAGAGCCACGATGGTGGAAGACTCTTCACCCAGTTTGACAGCAATTTGGCTTATCTCACGCTCCTGCTCATCCACCAGCAAGGGATCCGGCCCCAAAGGAAATATCAATTCCGGGTCGATACGACGGACATTATTGGGATAACTGACCTTGTACTTATGCTGAGCCACGATGACATGACCGGAGGAAGTACCGTATGCAACCGTCCCCTTTGTAGGATCTCCCTGAGTGAAACTGGTCAACACGGCGTCTTTGGGCGTCTCAATACGATCCGTTCTGATACTCGAACCTTTGCGGGCATCGAAAAAGATGGCGTAACCCTGATTGGTAAATCGTACTCCAATTTCATTTTGCTCTTCCATGGCCAGCAGCACACTGGCACCTTTGTCTCCACCCGGCACGCTGTATTCAGCTTCTTTTTGCAGAGATGCCGGTAAAAACAAAGGGAAAACAACATAGAGCAAATAGAAAAAAATCAGAACAATAGCGATGATGACGCTTATACCACCGATACCGACACTGTAGCGGGCGATAATATCTTTGATATAGCGCCAGCGTCTTAGCTTCTCAGCTCGACCCAATTGCAGGCTGCTGGAATGACTCGTAGGGGAATCACTATTCATAACAGAGGATCATAACGGACAATTGTTACAGTAATATGACAGCCCCCAAAACCCAAACGCCGTCGGCAAGGACGGCGCTTCAATCCTGAATTCACAGCAAACACTACAGGTTTGACAGAACCTTACTAACCACTTTGCTGGATAAGGGGACATAACCATCCTTGATCACGACTTGTTGCCCGGTTTGAGACAACACCATCTTAATAAACTCTTTTTCCAATGGCGGCAAAGGCTTATTGGGGTGTTTATTGACATAGACAAACAAAAACCGCGACAAAGGGTATTTACCGCTGGCTGCGTTTTTCTTAGTTGCGTCAAAGTACTTTGCACCGTTTTTCTTTGCAATTGGAACGGCTTTAACCCCTGATGTCTTATAGCCTATACCGGAATACCCTATCCCATTGATTGAGGAAGTAATGGATTGCACAACAGATGCAGATCCAGGTTGCTCATTGACATTATTCTTAAAATCACCTTTGCAAAGGGCTTTTTTCTTAAAAAATCCGTAGGTTCCGGATACTGAATTTCTTCCGTAAAGCTGAATTCCACGATTTTTCCAACCACCACTCAAACCCAGGTCTCCCCAGGATTGTATGTCTTTATCGTGCCGACATTTGCGTGTAGAAGAGAAAACCGCATCGACTTGAGCGATAGTCAATCCGGAGATGGGGTTGTCTTTATGCACATACACCGCTAACGCGTCGATTGCAACCGGTATTGCCAGGGGTTTATAACCATAACGCTTTTCAAATGCCGCCGTCTCCTTGTCCTTCATTTTGCGGCTCATGGGCCCCAGGTTGGCTGTAGCTTCGGTCAACGCCGGAGGTGCGGTGGAAGATCCGGCCGCCTGTATTTGTACATTTACATTGGGATATAAACGTTTGAATTCTTCTGCCCACAGGGTCATAAGATTGGCTAAAGTATCCGAGCCCACACTGGACAAATTGCCGGAAACGCCACTGGATTTTTTATACTGGGGCAATTTAGGGTCCACATCCTGAGCCTGCGCCGGAACCAAATAAATCAAACTCAAGGCCGTTACGGTGGTAAACACCTGTTTAAATTTCATTATCTATTTTCTCCATTAACTTTGAGTGTCCTATTATTCAAACTCCAAATGACATGCAGATGAAACTTTTATGACATTTATATTACAGTACGCTGAAGTAGCGCCGACACAGAGTGCCGGCTTTGACAGCGCAAACAACTCCGGGGAACACGAAGAGCACTCACGAAACCCGTTTTTTCAGGTCGTACTCCTTAATCAACACTCGTTTGGCTGGAAACCGAATTTGGAACACACTGCCCTTACCGGGCACGCTATTGATGGATAACTGGGCTTCATGGCGTTGCAACACATGTTTAACGATTGCCAGCCCCAGCCCGGTCCCTCCCTGCTCACGAGAGCGTCCAGGATCCACCCGGTAAAAACGTTCAGTCAGACGGGAGATATGTGCCGCCGGGATTCCCATACCATCATCCTTAACTTCAAAAAAAGCCATTCCATCCTCGGAATACCAGCGAATTTCAATACACCCTCCTTTTCCGGTATATTTCACTGCATTGGACACGATATTGGAAAAAGCACTGTGCAACTCTTTTTCGCTCCCCATGATTTGCAAAAAGGGTTCGTTCTCCAGCGTTATAGTGCGCTCATCCTTAGCAAGCAGCTGTGCATCCTGTTTGATGGAATTTAACAACAGCGCAACTGGAACCGGCTCCGGTCGCAGAACATCATCCGATTCCAACTTGGACAACATCAACAAATCTTCCACTATCTGACTCATGCGAGCGGTTTGCTGTACCATTTGTTGTAATGCTTTTTTCGATGCCGGAGACCACTGCTGGTCTTTATCATCATCCAGAAAATTTTCCAGATAACCAAACATGACCGTTAAGGGGGTTTTCAATTCGTGAGAAATATTAGCAACGAAATCACGACGCACCTGCTCCAGATGATGTAACCGAGTAATGTCCCGTACCACCATGAGCATTTGATTTTTCGCATAAGGAACCATGCGTATCGAGAGAATTCGCTGTTCGTCCACAGGAGACGAAATTACCACCGGATCTTCCGATTCTTCACTGCTAACCAACAGCTTAACAAAAGCAGGATTACGAATGAGATTGTCAATACGCTGCCCCACATCTTTTTTCTTTTTTAAACCCAAGTACAATTTAGCGGCTTTATTGAACCACTCAATTTCACCGTATTCGTTCAAGACGACGGTAGCATCAGGCATGGCAGAAGTGGACTTTTGAAACCGATTCAGCATATTAGCCAACTTACGCTTACTTTCCCGGTTACGCTGTTTTAAGCGGTATATGTGGTAGAACACATCACCCCATATACCCATTCCATCAGGAGGATCCTGGCGCTGCCCCTTGCGGAACCAACGCTCCAACTTATACAAATTCCTTAGATGCCAACCAAAATAAACACCCAACCAGATACCCATTACAGTGGACACGCGCCCAACTACTGAGCCAATGACGAGCGCCAATAAACTCAGCATTAGCAATCGCCAGAATTCTCGTAACCAGGGGTTAGCCAAAATTACTCCCTTATGGAAAAACGATAACCGGCGCCACGAACCGTTTGAATCTTCTGGTCATAACCGCCAATACATAGAGCTTTTCGCAGGCGACGAATATGTACGTCCACTGTTCGGTCTTCTATATACACATTGCTCCCCCACACATGGTCAAGCAATTGCCCACGGCTGTGGACCCGTTCCGGGTGCTGCATGAGAAAACGCAACAACTTAAATTCAGTGGGACCCATGTCTATAGCTGCATCGCAAATTGTTACTCTGTGGCCTGCCATATCCAGTTTCAAATCATCAACTTCCAAAATCTCTCCCAGAGCTTGTTTTGGTGTGGAACGACGTAAAACCGCATTTATTCTGGCGACCAGTTGCTTAGGAGAAAACGGCTTGCTGACATAATCGTCCACTCCTACATCAAAGCCTTTTAAGGTGTCCTCTTCGCTATTTTTTGCGGTCAGCATAATGATAGGAAGTTGATTATGGATGGCATCTTTGCGTAACCGTCTGGCAAAATCAATACCACTCATACCCGGAAGCATCCAATCCAATAAGATCAGATCCGGTGAGGTTTGACGAATGACCTCCATGGCCTTACCTGCATCGGCAACGGCATTCCACTGAAACCCGGCCTTTTCCACCGTGTAACCAATCATATCACTGATTGCGATTTCGTCTTCAATTACCAATATATACTGGGACATAACTTAACAGTTTACTCTTAAAGACACCCAGTTTAAAACAACAACGTGACAGTTTGATAAAAAGCGTAAATCACTGTAATTAAAGAACAACTACATCACTACTCAGCAATAGTATAGACAATGCGTACCTTACTGTTGCCTTGCACAGATTTGAGAGACACATAGCCAATCGCGCTCTCATTGCGTGACACGAAAGAAGCCACCAGACGGTCTTTCTTGGTTTTATGGATATTGCGCATTTGGTTAGTTATTTTCCGATTGGATGCAGCTGTCGCCGCTTCCAAAGAGGTCATATTTAACACCGTATTGGAAAATACCTCCCGTCCTGGTGAGTGCATCGGTAAATCAAAGATAGTCACTTTTTTCCCATTACTCCAGCGGCTCACCTTGTCGGTATAAATATTGCGAATGTCACTTTTGCTCAAAGTTTCATGATTGTTTTTATGAACAATCACCACAATGGCCTCCTCCTCAGAATTGACTTTGCTCGTTTGCGGTTGAGCTATCCGACCGGCGTCTAAAATACTTTGCTTTAAGCCGGCTATCACTTGGGATTCCGGGTCTGATTGGGATTCCGGGTTTGAACTGTCTTGCGCCTTTGGTGTGGATTTAACTTGAGCCAAATGAGCCTGAGGGAGCGTTCTAGCGTTTTTATCGGATTTTAACGCAATGGTTTTATTACGCGGTTTTGTTGTTGTGGGTTTGTTTTGCCGGTCGGTTTTTTGTGCCGCAGGCGGTTTCCCTTGCTGCGGTCGTTCTGACAAAACCGGTTTGGTTTGGGAAAGTTTTTGTACCGCGACTTGCTTTTCAGGTTTGGAAGAATTGGGACTTACCACTGTGGCAGTGATGTGTTTTTTTCGTTTTGCAGCAGGTTTTGCTGTGACAGACGCAAGCGGCACCTCCGAGTCAGCAAAAGAGCCCCCCAATGCGCCGCTGGAAAAATGCTCAAAAGCCTGAAGATCTTCCAGAGTTTCCTCATTTGCCAAATCCTCAGCAAAGCCGGCTTCGGCAGGATTTGCAACCGTGGCAGCCCCGATGCCGGAATCTTCGCCGGCTGTCATACCAATAGCCACCTCATTTAAAGAGACTTCCGCATCCGAGGCCACATCCGCATCAAACGACTTGCCCTCCGGAGGAACAGCCAACAGAACCACTTGTTTGCCTTGTGCCAGTTCTTCGGATTGCGACAGATCCATATCTCCGGGAGATGTGCTCCCCGTCACCTCTTCTGAGTCCGCCTGTGACCGCGGTTCATTTATTACTACGGGAGCGATGTCTTCCTGTTCAAATATCTCCGATATAAGTGCCTGTTCCATCTCGGAGACTTTTTCCGGCACAATGACCGGCGGCAAAGGATCCCGCTTCAAAAGTACCAGGCTACTGACAACGATAGAAATCCCTAGAAATGAAAATATCCAGACAAATCGCATAATCTATTTTCCGGGGTTTAACGACAGTTTTCCATTAAAATTCAGGAACACGACAAGGGCCTACAGGGACCACATCAGCACCTACTCACCCAAATGCACAGCTATAGACAATATGGTGGAATTGTAATTAGCCGAAACACTTGAATCAACCACATGGTGCTCTAATTTCAACACCAGTTCATTACTGACACGATAGTTGAATATGGCACTGTGAATCAAATATTTCTCCCGCTGCCGCGGCGGTAATATTTTATAGTCCACAAACCGGTCGAAGCGATACCCTATAACATACTGATTTTTATTGTAAAGCAGCTGACCATAATAACCATCCTTGTCATATTCATCACCATTGGGGCGCTTGTAGGTACCATAAGCATACTCTGTTTGAAAGGTAAAACCCGCACCCTGCGCTTTAGCATGCGCACCCACCACCGATTTAGCCACGCCATCCATTCCGTCATTAATCGTATCGCGGTAGTAACTCCCTCCCAGTTCCCAACGATCGAACACCAATGCTGCACGCATGCCCACGGACTTTGAGCTATTGTTATCGCCGGCTCCAGCGGCCGACTCGCCGTTACCAACATATAAATTGTAATTTAAAAAGGCGTTACCGATGGCTGGATTACCAAATACCATAGCACCATCTATGTATTGAGGAAATATTTGTCGTATGTGAGCCGGCCGCTCCTGAGTAGCCACGTATGGCGGATAGTAATCTGTAAGCCAAATTCCTGCGGGGGTATAAAACCTCCCGGCCTTCAGGTTCATTGCCGTTGTGTATAAGTAATCGATATTCATGGCTTCGAGGAAAAGCTGCCCACTGCAATTACTGCAGTTGGATCCTCCGCCGAAATCAATAAAAGGGCCATCCTCGTATTCCACTTCGGAAAACAAGCGCCAACGTTCACTGATGTTTTTAGAAACAAACAAGGAAAAATGGTGTAGTCGAAAGCCATCGTTGCTGCCTTCCAGCGAAGATTGGCGATACTCCACATCCGCATACCCGGACAATTTCACCCGGGATTGCAGTTGTTTTTCCAGGTCCATGCCCATCTCCTGAGCCACGGTATTGTCATCCAGCAGTTTGTTTAGTTTTTCTTCCTGCTCCTGTTGCGAGCGACGCAATTGTTCATTTTCTTGCTGCAATCCCTCGATCAGTTGCCGTAGTTCACTTTCGGAAGCCTGCACCGAGCCTGATAAAAATAACAACATCCCGGTAAACACAAGCATTTTATTTATTATTGTCATTAGTAGTCCCCAATTTTTATATCCCAAAATCCATAACTCAAACGCTGCAATGTCCTACACACCCCCCTACACCTGCTCAGAAAACCCCTAATAGAATCCCCGGTAAAACCCAGGCATTCTTTACGCATCAATACCGCACCTACGTAAGAACACCCTTACACCAAAAAATCTTGAATATGAGAGCAATCTACAAAACGTGTATATTTTAAGGGAAGCGGTGAATTACCACAATCTAACGGATAACAGATAATTAAGGAACCGATATATATAACGTAGAACACATTCCGGAGGGCAAAAATGTATAAGATTTCAGCAGTTTTTGGCGAAAGAGTGATATCGTTAAGAGTTATTACTACCATTTCGTGATTAATGGTTTATTATTATCGTATCTGTCGACAGTTCTCGTCGTCTCCATTAATTTTCATACAATGCCACGGACCTGCATAAAATTGATTAAAACCAATCCATATACCGCTAAAAACCTATGGTTATACAGTCTATATATGCTGGTGGCTTGCGCCGTAACCGCCGGCTTAAATATTGTACACACGAAATACGTTCTCAATATTGATCTTTATGCCAGCCTCTTTGTTGTCCCCACCGTTGCAGGCTTGTTGTTCGGATTCACGGTTGCAAGATCCAAAATCATGCACACCGAAAATCTGCGCGCCATACGATATAGTTGTGACGCTGGGGTGATCGCCAAGCATATCGTTCAAGCTTGCTTTGTCACCTGCGCCTTGAACGTAGTGCATACCGAATGGATTTTAAAACAACCCCTAAGCAGTGATTTGTTTGTCGCCCCTTTAATCGCCGGTATTTTCTTCGGTTATCTGATCGCTAGAGTCAATATCTTAAACAACAAACTGCTGCGCCTGGCCAGTACAGATTTGCTCACACGTACCGCCAATCGCATGCAATTTGATAAATGCTTGAAACAGGAGCTGGAACAGGCCAAGAAATCGGGGAATACCTTTTCCTTGATTTATTTTGACATCGACAATTTTAAGGAAATCAATGACCGATTCGGCCATTTGGCTGGAGACCATATACTGGTGGAGGTGGCCCATTGCGTTAAAAAAACTATCCGCCGCCACGACGTCCTGGCACGCTATGGTGGTGACGAGTTCATCATTCTAGCCCGCTCGGCGAATTTGCAAACTTCATTGCAGCTGGCAGAAGAAATCAAACACCAAGTTTGCACCAACGCTCGCGGTAATGCAGCTCACGGCAATGGAGAAGCCATAGCTGTCAGTTGCAGTTTTGGTGTCGTTGAGTATTCCCCTCAAAGGGACTCCGTACTCAGTCTGATAAAAGATGCTGACAACGCCCTTTACACGGCCAAAAACGAAGGTCGGAATTGCGTTGCCGCCGGTTAACCGGGGCCATTCGGCCCCAAACTATCACATTCAAATTTAAGAGTCTGTTTAAGCGACAGGCCGGTAAATCAAACCGGGCACAAATAAAAGCTCATCCTTATCCAGCTGATCCAGAGGACAACCATCTCGATCACATTGAGCTATGCGATCAAATACATATTTCTTGTCATACTGGGTTATGCTTTCGTAAATTGGTTTTCCCAAATGGGTTCCAATGGCAGGACCGTATTCTCGTTTCACCACTTTAATTGCCCTCATTAGATTGGTGTCAAAGTTTTACTGTTCAAAACCAATGCGGATTACATTGATTCAATTCAATGGAACGTCAATAATGGAACGTCAATGAAAAGTATCGTCCATGCATCTTTCCGCTTTAATGGTTTAGACAACAGAAATTCTCAAGTTGAGAACCAACACCAAAACCGCCGAAATACATAAGTAATCACTAATATTCTACCTATGTAATAGTGGAACTCATGGCTCCATCTGGTGTAGTATGATCGTCAACATCGAGCATTTTCGCGACAAAGTCGTTGGTTTTCTTGGTAACCATGACTGCAAATTACATAATGTGTGCCACTGGATATAAATGTGTCATGAATTTCAATATTCCGAGAACATTACCCTTGTTATCCGCCTTTGTCTTCTTGTATGCCATTGCAGTAGAGGCGGAAGAAGTTGAGGTAGAGCCGGCTCCACACAATCATCCTTTCTGGCAGCTCTATCCGGAAGGTGGCTGGACACTCTATTGCGGTGAGCACTTTACCGCTCAATCCAACATTGTGGCGGAGCCGGTGTACTCAGCGTATTGGATAAAACGTTTTTTTTCCTGCAGCAGCCTTGAAGAATGTAGAAGCAAACAAACATTTCGTGAAATTGAAAACGACTTACATAACCTCTATCCGGCACTGCCTATGATTGTATTGGCCCGTAAAGATGACGATTATGGCATAGTGGCAGGCGAATTTAGAGAATACTTTGAATGTGATTTTGAGCATGATGGCCAACAACATGTGGTGGAACCTCGCCCTATTGCCCGTGGAAACATAGCTCGTTCTCTGTTTTATATGCACAAAAACTATGGCTTGCCGCTAAAAAGTACTCAGTTCAATTTATTTATGGACTGGCATAAAAACGACCCGCCCAGCAAAGATGAAATCCGGCGTAATGAACTGATTGAAAAACTCCAAGGCAACAGGAATCCTTTTATAGACCATCCTGACACGGCTGAAGACTTGCGTGCTTCCGTAGCCAGGTCGAGTGAAACACAGCCAAGCAACAATCAGGCAGCCGCAGGCCTATAGTCGCGGTAACTGTCTATCTTGAACGGTAGTCAAGCCTATCTGAGCAACAATAGCCCCCAAAAGAGCCAAGGCCATATCAGACTGAGTATCCCATTCATAACCCTGTGTTCCAAGAAAAGCATCGGCAGCACTACCGCTTGCCACCGCAACCCACCACTCAATCAACTCGTAAAATGCACTGATCGCCAGACATATACACACCACGATAAAAAACAGCCATTTACCCGGCACTAATGGTGAACGACGCAGCAAGATTTCCCTCGCGACCATGGCAGGAATAAACCCCTGAGCAAAATGTCCTAATTTGTCGTAGTGATTTCTCTCCCACCCCAAACTGTCACCAATCCAGTCAAATAAAGGAACTTCCGCGTAGGTGTAATGGCCTCCAACCATCAATATGATGCAATGCACTAAAATCAATGCGTACACCAGTGGCGTCAGGGGAAACCGACTTAGTGTCAGCAACAAAATTAGAGCCGCTAGTAAGGCAGGTATGACCTCTAAAAACCAAATGAAATAGTCAGTCGGTTGCACCGCTGACCAAATCAGCACCGACAAGTACAAACCTGCCCAAGACCAAAACCATTGGGACCGAAGCTGTGGGTTCAACTTGCCACCTCCTCCTTTACGTGAGTCATGTCCGGTCGCAGCCAGATCCAGCTAACCACCGCTCCCAGTATGACGCTGATACTGGCGATGGCAAACACTGTGGGAGCCCCCATACTTTCCCAGATTAATCCACTGTAGAAACTACCGATAGCGCCCCCCAACCCGAAACTCAAACTGCTGTAGAGCGCCTGCCCTTTACCCTGGTGATGGCCCGAAAAATATTGATGAATCAATTGAATAGCACTGGCGTGATATATTCCAAAACTGGCGGCATGGAGAATCTGCGCAACCACCAACACAGCCAAACTGTCGACAAAATTGCCGATGAGCAACCAGCGCAATGCTGCCAGGACCAGGCTGATCCAAAGTAATAGCTTCACTCCCAAGCGAGGGACCAAGCGATGCATTAATAAAAATGCCACCACCTCAGCAATGACCCCCAGAGCCCATAACCATCCGATTAACGAAGGACTGTAACCGGACTCCTCCAGATAGATGGTATAGAAAGTATAGTAAGGTCCATGGCTCATTTGCATTAGCAAACATACTGCCAGTAAGGCCAACACTCGCGGCTGTTTCATCACACTGGTTAAGGATCGATTCTGTATCGACTTATGCCCTGCCGCTTGCTCCGGAACCAAAAGGCTCATGCCCCAAATACCAACAAACAATATCAGCAACACCAGCGGTAACGTGTTAATCCCCAGCTGATGTAACACGTGCCCTAAGCCGGCTGCTGTAATAATAAATCCTATGGAACCCCAAAGGCGAATGCTGCTATAACGGTGGGTATGGTTACCCAAAAAGGTAAATGTGGTGGCTTCAAACTGAGGTAAAGTGGCGTTCCAAAAAAAACTGAAACTCACCATAACCAGCAACAACCACCAATAGTGACTACCGGCAAATACCCCTGCAAAACACACCGCACCTAAGGCGCACCCCCAACGTACAAAACGCATGCGCTTGCCGGTATGATCAGCAATCCATCCCCATACATTGGGAGAAATGATTTTAGTCCCCATCACAACAGCCATGAACAAACCTATGTCCTGTGCTGTGAAACCAACCGACTTGAGATACAGCCCCCAATAGGGCAACAAAGCACCTAAAGATGCAAAATAGAACAGATAAAATCCGGACAATCGCCAATAGGGCATAGGAAAGGTTGTGTTTTTGCTGATCCGGTTTTAATAAAACAACATGCCCATTACTAACAACAATGCAGCCGTTAGAAAAAAAGCCATGTTCATGGTTAATACATACTTACGATTAACGAAACTGCTACAAAATGCGATTCGGGCCATGCTGTACAGCATTAGCACCGCTAAAAACAAACCCGCCGAATGCTTAAGAAAATCATCCATCAAAAAACTGATCTCAGCTTCTTGCCAGGGTAATATCCCACCATAATACAATTGACTGAATACCTGCTGCGACAGGATATCAAACAAAAAAGTGGCAAATAAAATAGCAATGGTAAACAGAAATAAAAATGCTACCCCTTTGGGTCGCCGCCTCGCTTCCCACAAGACCCAAAACAAACTGAGTAAAACGCTAACCAGGACAGACAAAAACAATAAAATGGCCAACACACAGTTCAAGCAATTGTCCGTGTGGTCCATTGGCTGAAGCAGTTGCCATTTAACCAGCAAAAACAGTGAAAAGCTCAGAAAAAACCAAGGTACGCCAAAGGGATCTTTCCTAAAAAGCGCAACGATTTTCTGTACATTCACACTCTGCATGATCAAAACGGATTTTAATTGCCAGCCGGTACGATGGGGGTTTCCGATTTAACATCCGGATTTTGGGCCCGGTGGCGCAAGGCATGGTCCATCAAAGTGATAGCAAGCATTGCCTCGGCGATGGGTGTGGCACGAATTCCCACACAGGGATCGTGACGCCCTTTCGTCACCACCTCAACAGGCTCACCGTTTCGATCCACACTGCGGCAGGGAATTCTTAAACTGGAGGTGGGCTTCATGGCAATGCTGACCAATAGATCCTGCCCTGTGGAGATTCCCCCCAATATTCCTCCTGCATGATTACTCATAAAACCCTCTGGTGTAATTTCATCACGGTGCTGTGTGCCCCGTTGAGCAATACTGGCAAAACCTGCCCCAATCTCCACACCTTTAACGGCATTGATGCTCATCATGGCGTGAGCAATATCCGCATCCAAACGGTCGAAAATGGGTTCCCCAAGTCCGGGAATCATACCGGTGGCCACAACATTGATACGGGCGCCGATGGAATCGCCATCTTTCCTCAGCTGATCCATGTATTGCTCCATTTCTGCTACTTTATCGGCATCGGGACAGAAAAAAGCATTGGTTTCGATTTGATCCCAATCACATCGCTGAATTTTAATGGGGCCCAATTCGCTGAGATAACCTCGAATACGAATTCCGTAGCGGTTTAAAAGGTACTTTTTTGCAATCGCCCCGGCGGCTACCCGCATGGCAGTCTCGCGGGCGGAACTGCGCCCACCACCACGGTAGTCTCGAAAACCGTATTTTTGCTGGTAGGTATAATCCGCATGCCCCGGTCGAAAACTATTCATAATATTGGAATAGTCTTTAGACTTTTGATCCGTATTGTGAATGATCAAGGCGATGGGTGTTCCCGTTGTCTTATTTTCAAACACACCGGAGAGAATTTTCACCTCATCGGCTTCTTTCCTCTGGGTCGTATGACGGGATTGCCCGGGTTTGCGTCGGTCCAAATCAGGCTGCAAATCGGTCTCGGATAATTCCAGCCCCGGAGGGCAACCATCCACTATACAACCAATAGCAGGGCCATGACTTTCACCAAACCCGGTGACTGTAAAAATTTTTCCAAAACTGTTTCCTGACATCCCCTTATTGTAACTGTTTCCGAAGCCTGCAAAAACTTTTATTTTCAATGCCAAACAAGCCACTGGAGTACCGGGTTCACATTTTATTAACAATCCCCCAGCCAAATTCCACAATATTATTAAGTCTATAAATGCCGGTCGATATTGGCTGCCAAGCCTAAAACGATAACCCCCGGATATTGCCCCCTAAAAACAGCTTCACGTTTTTGGGGGATGGCGCTACTGACCCAACATGCGAGGCGCAGGCAACGCCGGTTTCTCGGGTAACAAAATGGGCGCTGTACCTTGGGGCTTCTGACTCTGGTTTTGTCCGCTCTGGTTTTGTCCGCTCTGGTTTTGCCCACCTTGGTTTTGCCCACCTTGGCTTTGCCCACCCGGGTTTTGGAGGTCAGGGTTTGGGTTTACACTCTGTAATATTTCCTTCTCCGAACGACTCTCATCCCAGTTCACATTATTTCCCTGCATGGCCATTTCGGCCTCTTTATTCATAACAATGATACTAATGCGCCGATTAACCGGATTACGAGGGTTTTCCTTATCGAATAGCACCGTGTCCGCCAAACCGACCACCTTGGCGATTTTTTGTTTAGCCAAACCACCGCGCACCAGAGCTCGACGGGAGGCATTTGCCCGTTCAGTGGACAACTCCCAGTTGGTAAATCCCATCATGCTGCTATAAGGCGTGGCATCTGTATGGCCGGTCAAACTGATCTTATTGGGTACTTTATTAATAATCTTGGCTATTTCTTTCAGTATGACCTCGGTATAGTCTTTGAGATGGGAACTGCCCATGTCAAACATGGTACGGTTTTCCTTGTCTACAATCTGGATCCGCAGACCTTCGGGTGTAATATCCAACAATAGCTGATCCTTGAAAGGTTTAAGTGCCTGACTGGCTTGGATCGCAGCTTCCAAATCCATTTTCAGAACCTCCAGGCGACGTTTATCCATTTGTTGATCCCGTTCCACCAGTTTTTCCACAACTTTTTCTTCGCGTCGCTCCTGCTGTTCGGAGTCCGCTTGCTTCATATTATTGTCGGTCTTTCCCAACTGGATCATGCTGTTACTGGCGCCACCCGGGCCTCGTACCGCGCTGGGATTTTCGAAATAATCAGAAATAGCCGCTCTTTGTTCCGGTGTAGTGGAGCCCATTAACCACATGAGCAGAAAAAACGCCATCATCGCCGTTACAAAGTCGGCAAATGCCACTTTCCAGGCGCCGCCATGATGACCGTGGCCACCCTTTATGATTTTCTTGATGATAATCGGTTGAGCTGAATCCACTACCCCAGTCCTTTACATTGCTTCTCTAAGCTTCTCTAATAACATCTGTACCAGCCCCTATCCGTAGGCTTATTTTTTCTTAATGTGGTTTTCCAACTCGATAAAACTGGGCCGCTCGGAGGAATACAGCGATTTGCGCCCAAACTCAACCGCAATTTGTGGCGCATAACCATTCAAAGTGGCCATTAGACACACTTTGATGCACTCAAAAAACTTGGCCTCTTCATCTGCTATATGTTCCAGCGAATTTGCCATTGGCCCCACAAAACCGTAAGCGAATAAGATCCCCAGAAACGTTCCCACCAATGCCGCCGCCACATGATGCCCCAGTATCTCCGGTGGACCACCGATAGCCGCCATGGTGATTACAATCCCCAATACCGCGGCAACAATCCCAAAGCCCGGTAACCCGTCCGAGACTTTAGTTAAGGCCGAATGCGCCAGTGCAGCCTCATGATGGTGGGTCTCCAGCTCGATATCCATGAGGTTTTCCAATTCAAAGGGGTTCATATTCCCCCCCACCATGAGGCGCAGATAATCGGTAATAAAATCCATTACATGATGGTCCGCGGCAATCTGCGGGTATTTCTTAAAAATAGGACTCTGTTTGGGCTCCTCTATATCCGCTTCCAGAGCCATCAAACCGTCTTTGCGCGATTTGGAAAAAATGTCAAACATCAAGCCCAATAAATCCAAATAGGCCTTTTTGTTGTACTTCGATCCCTTCAATAGCGACGGGATGGAACCAAAAACCGTCTTAATAACTTTCCCGGGATTGGCGATGATAAACGCTCCAAATGCAGCGCCACAGATGATCAAGATCTCATAGGGCTGCCATAAAGCCATGGGTTCGCCGTGCGAGAGGACAAATCCGCCCATCACACAAGCCACCACGACAATACAACCAAAAATTAATTTCATCGGTCCCTGCCTGTTCTCGGTGTTTGGTTTACGTAATGTAAGTCAACTATCGGCCCCCGAACCTGCGTTTGAAGCCGATACACAAACATTTAACATAATGATTAATCTTATTTAACAAACACTTACAGAGACACCCTCAGACCATCACCCAATCCTTTTTGCGTCTCCAACTTGGCCCCAACCACCCCGCCTTAGAGTTGCACCTAGGGCCAATCTAGTTTAATCTTGCGCGTTCTCAAATGGAGAGATGTCCGAGCGGTTGAAGGAGCACGCCTGGAAAGTGTGTATACGTTAATAGCGTATCGAGGGTTCGAATCCCTCTCTCTCCGCCAAACATCCATAAAAAAAGGCCCCTGATGGGCCTTTTTTTATGGATGTTTGGCGCAAAGAGCTTGGTTCGAATACTCCGGCCCAACAAACTGTCGCAGCAGTTTGGCCGGTGGCGTAGCCCTCACATGACATTCCCTAAACTTTAGGCTATCCTTAGCCCCCCGCAAGCAATCGGCCAAGCCATGCTTGCCTCTTGTGATGAAATGGTGACAAGACAGTTTATGGTGACTTGCTCCGGTCCCTTCGCAACGATAAGCTGTGAACCCCGTCAGGCCCGGAAGGGAGCAGCGGCAGCAGTGGACTTGTGTGCCGGGGTGTGGCTGGAGCGAGTCGCCGCCCAATTTTTAAACCATCCAATTTCTTCCCTGCCCCGGGGTGAATCCCAGGACAAAAGCGGCTATGATTGAACGCTGGCATTTATCATGGGATGGGCAATGAGTTATCAGGTTCTAGCAAGAAAATGGCGCCCTGGCAGCTTTAAAGAGCTGGTGGGCCAGGAACATGTACAACGGGCATTAATCAATGCCTTAGATAACAACCGCATCCACCACGCCTTTTTATTTACCGGCACTCGCGGTGTGGGCAAAACCACCATCGCCAGAATTTTTGCCAAATCCCTAAATTGTGAGTCCGGTGTCAGTTCCCAGCCCTGCGGCCAGTGCAGCACCTGTACGGAAATCAGCGAGGGCCGTTTTGTTGATTTAATAGAAGTGGACGCAGCCTCACGTACCAAAGTCGAGGACACCAGAGAACTGCTGGAGAACGTACAATACGCACCCACACGCGGTCGCTATAAAGTCTACCTCATTGACGAAGTCCACATGCTGTCCACCCACAGCTTCAATGCCTTGTTAAAAACCCTGGAGGAACCGCCTCCCCATGTTAAATTCCTGCTGGCTACCACAGACCCGCAAAAATTACCGGTTACAATCCTTTCCCGTTGCCTGCAGTTCAACCTAAAACGACTTCCCGCGACGGATATAAAGAATTATCTGCAAAGCCTGTTACAGCAGGAAAATATCCCATGCGACAGCGACGGCCTCTCCCAAATCGCACGTGCTGCCGATGGCAGTATGCGCGACGCCTTAAGCTTACTGGATCAAGCCATCGCCTTTGGCGGCGGCAAGGTACACAGCGATGAAGTCCAGTCTATGTTGGGCAGCATAGATAACCACCATGTTATGGAATTGCTGCAATTATTACACAGTGGCAACGGTAACGAGCTGATGCGAAAAACGGCGGAAATTGCTCAGGCCTCGCCTAATTATTCCTCTTTACTGGCAGATTTATTAACCGCATTAGAGCACATTGCGATTAAACAATTGGCACCGGAAGTAGATGTGGACAGTATCGAACCGCAAGCCATACTAGGACTGGCTCAAAGCCTATCCAAAGAAGATGTTCAACTCTACTATCAAATCGCGTTAAACGGGCGTCGCGACCTGCCCATTGCCCCCGATAGTAAAGGCGCATTTGATATGATTATGCTACGAATGTTGGCTTTTAAACCCTACGACAACAGTCGGCAAACTTATAACAGCACTACCGCCGGTCGCATTGAAAATACTACCGGCAAGAACGTCAACCGAACAGAATCGGTACGCCAATCCATACGCCCGAAACCGACCGCAACACCAAACCGGGTAGCCGATGAGCCTGTCTCAAGCGCTGCGCCCACCGTAAACACCAAATCGCAGGCCCATGCAGGCAGCATCAAACCGCTCAGGGAAAACAACGACACGGACCCGGTGTCAGGCAAAGAAATGCGCTGGGAACAATTCGTCAGCTCTTTGGCACTCAATGGTTTAATACAACAACTGGCAATGCACAGCGGACTCGTAGAGGAAGACGATCACACCATTCAGTTGATTCTGGCAGATTCTCATCAACATTTGTTCAGTAGTGCAAGGTTGAAAACCCTGCAAGATGCGGTTCAAAACCAGCGCCCGGGAATACAGATAAACATGAGCATTGGCCCTCATAAACACAACACACCGGCGATGATTCAGGAGCAAAGAGCCGCTCAGCGTCAGCAACATGCGGAAAATGAAATCCAAAACGATGCGACGGTTCAATCGTTAATGGATGTATTTGATGCGAAAACCGATTCAATAAATCCGGTCTAGGCATCGCTCAAAAACCGCACTTCGAGGAAATTTGCGGTATAATCGGCAACAGCAACTTTCGAACAAGCAACGAGGATTCACACATGAAAGGTGGTCTTGGAAATCTCATGAAACAAGCTCAGCAGATGCAGAAAGCACAGCAAAAGCTGCAGGAAGAGCTTGCCAACAAAGAGGTGACGGGCACAGCCGGCGGCGGCCTGGTCTCTGTGGTTATGAACGGCAGACACGACGTCAAGCGGGTCAACATCGATGACAGTGTTATGGACGACAAGGAAATGCTCGAAGACCTGATTGCCGCAGCGGTTAATGATGCGGTTCGAACGATAGAAAAACAGTCTCAGGAAGCCATTTCCAGTATGCTCGGTGGTATTAACTTACCTCCCGGATTCAAAATGCCGTTCTAACGTATTACACACCCGGACTCAACGGTGGACTCCAGTCCCTTATTACAAAAACTTATTAATGACCTGCGCTGCCTACCCGGCGTAGGTCCTAAATCCGCGCAGAGAATGGCGTTCCATTTACTGGAGCACGACAAACAAGGCGCCATCGGCCTGGCGGAAAGCCTTATCAAGGCCATGGAAAACATAGGCCATTGCAGCCGTTGTCGCACTTTCAGCGAACACAATATCTGCACCATTTGTCAAAGCCCTAAACGCGACAATCAACTGTTATGTATTGTGGAATCGCCTGCCGATGTACGGGCACTGGAACAAGCTACCGATTATAAAGGCCTGTATTTTGTCTTAATGGGCCATTTATCCCCCATAGACGGAGTAGGACCGGAACAAATCGGCATCCCCCAATTACGACAAAAACTTCAAGATGAACCAATACGTGAAGTCATTTTGGCCACAAACCCCACAGTGGAGGGAGAAACCACTGCCCACTACATCAGTGAACTGGTACGCAGTTTCAACATTGTGCCCACCCGAATTGCCCATGGCGTTCCAGTTGGTGGCGAGTTGGAATACGTTGACATTAATACTCTATCGCACGCTTTTCAGGGCCGCCGCGAAGTCTAGCTTTTAAACAATTGAGTTTTAAGTAATTTATTTCAGTTCCAAGAAAAAAATTTTCGATTCTCCCACATTCCGCACATCAGGCTACTAAAGATTTATCCTTTATTTGCCGAAGGTCTCTACTGATTCCATTGTTTCAACTGCTGTGACGGAGTAGGCCGGGCTTCATGTACGATAATCTAAAAGTAGGATCCCACGACGAACTGGTTACCCGCTATGCATCCCTGGTTAAGCGCATAGCCTACCATCTTAAAGCACGGCTACCGGCCACGGTTGTCATCGATGACCTGTTGCAGGCGGGGATGATCGGTTTGATTGAAGCCTCGCGAAAATATGATGCGGGACAAGGTGCCAGTTTTGAGACTTATGCGGGCATACGCATCCGCGGCGCTATGTTGGATGAATTACGACGTAACGATTGGGCTCCCAAATCGGTACATCGCAAAGTCAGAGACATTACTGAAGCCATGCGTGCCATTGAAAATCGAGAAGGCCGCGATGCCCGTGTAGACGAAGTGATTGAACTACTGAATATATCCAAAGACGAATACTATAAAACCCTACAAACCATATCCAATCACCGTGTAGTAAGCTGGGAGGATCTAGGCGTTGATGAGGAAGCCATCAAACACAGTTTAGTAGAACATAACCCCGGCTTACAGGACGATTTGGAACGGCAACGATTGCAAGGAAAACTGGCAGAAGCCATTGCATCGCTACCGGAACGGGAAAAAATGATTGTTTCTTTATATTATGACTCGGAGCTGAATCTGCGTGAAATTGGCTCTGTCTTAAGCGTAAGCGAATCCCGGATCAGCCAACTACTTAGCCAGGCCCACATCCGCTTGCGGGCCCGAATGCAGGACTGGGTTAAAAACAGTTAAGCAAAACGCAGCGTTTGATGGTAAATTTACTGTCATGTCCGGTATTTTAACAATGAAACCAAAGAATTTGCGCAAAAATCTCACTCGTGTGCATGAGTCCAACTACAGTAAACTGTTGTTGGTAATACCTCTTATTGCCCGTATCAAACAAGATGTGCGCATCAATTCAAACCAGGATCATTGTGTAGAAATAGGCATACTGGAACGTACTAAATACACATCTTTGCTGAGTATTAGAATTAAACACCAATTCCTATCCGACTGGATACCTGACCTGTCCATGACTATACGCAGCTACCATGACGCCCAAGTCGCCGAGGTTCTCAGTTTTCAGCAACACCAACGTTTTCGCAGCCGCTACACCTACCCCAATGAAAAAATGTTCCAAAGTGATGAAAAACAGCAAGTGAACATTTTTTTGCATGAATGGCTCAACCATTGCGTGGCCTCACACCTGATTTTCAACGGAAAAATTGAACCCATCGACGCTTAATCCATCGTTTACAACATCGATAAATACAACTACAAGCACTATAAGTTGTTAAGTTTCTGTCACAATTTTCGATAACCTTGATATGGCACTGTTGTTGTAGCCTGGTTAGTCACATGAATGCAGTTAAAATTATCAGTTTAGTGTTTATCCTGCTCCCAGCCCTCGCCCCAGCTTACACGGGCGATTACGTTTGGGAGGAAAAATTCAAAAAAACCATGAAGTTAGCAAAAGACAACAATCCCAAGGCGTTATACAGTCTTGGCGACATGTTCGAGCGTGGCCGGGGAACACCAAAAGACCTGGAACAAGCGGCTATTTGGTATAGCAAGGCAGCTGCCAAAGGTCACAAAAAAGCCGCTTTTAAACTGGGATTGGCTTATTTGAAAGGCCTTGGTGTTACAGCAGACCAAATGCAGGCATTTAAATGGCTACAACTGTCAGCCGCTAAAGGATATGAAAGAGCCCAATTTTACCTGGCGGAAATGTTTGAAAATGGCCTAGGTGTCACACAGGATCTGGAAGAAGCCTTACGTTTGTACATACAGTCACGCGATGGCGGTTACTCTCCTGCCATTACCCGGGTGGAGCGGGTCAGCAACTCTTTGGCACACATGGCGGAAATCGTAAAAAAAGAAAAAGAACTTAAATCAAAAGCAGCTCTAGCGGTCAAAACCCGAGCCACACACGCTATACCCCAACCAACAGCGCCGCAGTTTGATACTCTCACAATTCTGATACAGGGAGGCTGGATGCGGAAGCAACATCCCATCGCTTATATGCCCTCAAAAACCACCGAATGCAAAACCACCGGCACTATGATCGAATGCCTTTCCGAGCAACAAACCCGAAACATAGGCACGACACAGATAAAATTCAACACCAAAGCGGTGCTGTACAATATAAAGGACAGTGGCGAATTTAAGATATCCTATCGCAATAATGTCAGCGACATTGATGCAAAGGAAGATCAAGATAACAGCGCGACACACAATATTGACTTGGGATGGCAAGACATGGAACACTTATTGGACTGCAAACTGTTAACGGCTTCCGAGTTAAGCTGTATCAAAAACAAAACCCGCAAACTGCAAATAGTCCGCTAAAACTCCTTTACCTTTACTCACGCAATCGATATCTTTGCGCAAAGATATTGATGGAACAAACGGATAAAGGTGCTCTATGCAAAGTTTGTGGAACTCCGGCGAAGCCGATGCGTGCAACGACGACCCCTTGTTGTTAAGAGTGTATTCTTCACGCCTTTTAGGGCAATACTCCCATTTAGTGTTGCACGGCGGTGGAAATACCTCTGTAAAAACCCAAGTTACCAACGTTTTCGGCGAACCCGAAGAAATACTCTATATCAAAGGCAGCGGCTGGGATTTGGCGAGCATAGAAGCCGCCGGTTTTGCACCGGTTAAACTGCACACATTGCAAAAGCTAGCCACATTGGAACAACTCAGTGATGCACAAATGGTGACCCAACAAAAGTCGGCCATGACCGACCCAACTGCGCCAACCCCATCCGTTGAAGCCATTCTGCACGCCATTATCCCTTTTCAATACGTCGACCACACCCACGCTGATGCTGTTGTTACCATTAGTAATACCCCCCACGGTTTGGAAAACATCCAAAGCGTCTACGGTGACCGGGTCTTGATCATACCCTATATCATGCCGGGTTTTGCCCTGGCCCGGTTGGTCTACGAACAAACCCGCGATCTGGATTGGAGTAAACTGGAGGGCATGGTACTCATGAACCATGGTATTTTCAGCTTTGGCGACGATGCCAGGACCAGCTACGAACGCATGATCAGCTTGGTCACGGCAGCCGAAGAATTCATTGCAAACCGTAAGGTATCACTACCCACGCTGGCGGCAACTGCTGTGCCGGCGGTACAACTTGTAAATCTGGCACGATTGCGACGTAGTATATCCACGCTAAGCCACACAGCCATGATTGTACGGCACTGTCAATCCGAGCGAGCGTGTGCCTTCAGCTCCCTGGAAAACGTTTCCCACCTGGCGTCACAGGGACCGCTAACACCGGATCATGTTATCCGCACCAAACGCACCGCACTGATAACGTCTGACACAGACATGGAGCAAAGCTTACAACGGTATATTGACGATTACAGCAACTATTTCAGCATTCACAATAAGTCGCAATTAACACCGCTGGATCCCGCACCACGCTGGGTTGTATGGAAAAACAGAGGTTTGCTCAGCATCGGCAGCTCGGATAAAGAGGCAGGTATTGTTGAGGATATTGTTTCTCATACTATAGACGCCATAGAAACCGCTCAGCAAATTGAGGCCTGGCAGGCCCTGCCTGCAGCAGACATTTTTGATGTGGAATACTGGGAACTGGAACAAGCCAAGCTGAAAAAGTCCGGGGCCGCACTTCATTTTCAAGGAAAAATCGTGTTAGTCAGCGGCGCCGCAAGCGGCATTGGCAAAGCCTGCGTGGAGCACTTCCTAAACCATGGCGCCTGTATCGCAGCCTTGGATCTTAATCCGTCGATTCATACGGCATTCTCACAACCTCAGGTTCTAACATTACAATGTGATATAACAGACGAGCAGCAAATTAAAGATGCACTACGTGCCACCATAGAGCGCTTTGGCGGATTGGACATTCTCATTAATAATGCCGGCTTTTTCCCCAATGGACAGACGATTGCCCAGATGGATCAAACCGTGTGGCAACGTAGCATGGACGTAAATCTCACCGGACATCAGCTATTGTTAAAAAACGCCATCCCCTTTCTGGAATTGGGCCTGGATCCGGCGATTGTCATGATTGCTTCAAAAAATGTTCCAGCTCCGGGCCCCGGCGCCGCCGCCTACTCTGCCGCCAAGGCGGGATTTACCCAGTTAGCAAGAATCGCCGCGCTGGAATTAGGCGATAAAGGCATTCGCGTCAATACACTGCACCCTGACGCTGTCTTTGATACCGGCATCTGGAATGATGAGGTCATCAGCACCCGCGCCAAACACTACGGTCTAACCCCGGAACAATATAAGACAAAAAACCTGCTCAAAACGGAAATTCGTTCTACTGATGTGGCCAGACTGGCTGCGACGCTGGCTGGAGACAGTTTCAGCAAAACCACCGGCGCCCAAATTCCTATTGATGGGGGTAACGATCGGGTGATATAGAAAAAAGCACCTTATTCACTATCCTCGCCATGCTCCCCTCCGCGGGCTTGCCAAGCCAGAGCGTGGCGGTATCCCTCATGTTCACGCAATAACTCATCATGCGATCCTATAAACATACTGCCATCACCGTTTAAATACATGATGCGATGCGCCAAGCGTATCGTGCTGTAGCGATGAGCAATAATCAAAGTAGTCCGCCCTTCGCGCAGGCGTTGCAGCGATTCCACTATTACTTGCTCAGACTGGCTATCCAAAGCTGACGAAGCCTCATCCATAATTAAAATAGGAGCATCTTTTAAAAACGCCTGAGCGATACAAAGACGTTGCCTTTGCCCCACGGATAAATCCTGGACTCCCAGCTCGGTATTTAGACCTTGCCGTAAATTGGAAACAAACTCCCACACCGAGCTCTGTTCACAGGCCTGCCGCATTTGCGCTTCGCTGGCGTCCGCTCTAGCCAGGCGCAAGTTAGCCGCTACCGTATCGTTGATGAAAAAAGGGTCCTGCCAAACTACCGCGATACTATCCCTAAGAGACTTAAGCGTCACTGCGCCAATATCAACACCATCAATACGAATGCAGCCGGAATTGGGCTCGAAAAAACGCATCAACAAAACCGCCAGAGTGCTTTTCCCCGAACCGCTAGGCCCCACCAGCGCCACCGTTTCACCGGCGTGAACGGTCGCAGATAGATTTTTAAATACCGTTTCGCGTCCATAGGAAAAACTCAACTGATCAAAGCAGATTTCTCCTTGGCTGACTGTTAAGGGCAGGCTGTCAGCCTTTTCCTTCACATTTGGCTCCATAGTCATAACCTCGTGGACCCGTCGAGCTGCACCCATCTGTCCCTGCCACAAAATAGGTGCTTCGGCAAAACCTTTGACCGGGTAAGACAAATAACCCAGGTATAACAAAAAACTGATCAGCGTACCTATTTCCAGTGTCCCCTGCTGTACATCTTGAATACCGCGGTAAACAATCACCGCACCACAAGTAAATAGCAGCAAATTAAAAACCAAAATATGGAAACCATCGATACTGCGCATACGCATGGCCCATTTGCGTGCATGTTCATAGGCATTTCGATGTAAACCACTTACCTGAGCCTCCACCACAAAGGAACTGACCCCACGCAAATTGGACAAAGCCTGTTCCTCAAATGCCAGTAATTCTCCGTTTCTTTGAAAAAACACAGACGACGCCTGTCCCTTTCGGGGTGCGAAATAACGCTGCTGGAGAAACAACAGCGGTGCAAATAATAAGGCAATTAGCGTTAGATCCAGATCGATCCACAACAACATGACGACATAAAACAACAAGGTAAAAAAATACGAAACCAAACCTAAAGGCACTTCCAACAAAAACGCCTGGGTTTGATCAATGTCATTGCTAAGCCTGGCCAACAAGTCGCCCTTAGGTAAGGTCGACATCACCGGAAAAGACAAATTGAGAACCGAACCAAACAAATAATTTCTGACTCGGCCGGTGTAACGCAATCCCAACCAATTGAAGGCTAAATGAACCGCCAGGCGTGCCAATTGATTGAACAACAACACTGCCAGCAATAACAGCAACGTGACGTTAAGTTGCTCCAACTTGCCCTGCTGCAACAATGTAACCGGAGTTCCCAATAACCAAATAACAGCTGTATTGGAAACGGTGTGGAAAAGTATGACAACCAGAGTAAACAGTAAAAACCAGCGATCGTTATGGACAAACCGGGAGAAATGCTTGAACACAAATCGAACTGATTCTACCGTGTTACTATATTCTTTAAGCACACCCGCTCCTTACCCTAGTCAACCCTGGCATACTAACAAAGTTAAAACTTTGGTGTAGAAAAAAATTTGGTGTAGAAAAAAAAAAGGCGCGGAACGCGCCTTGGTTATTGTATGAAAGATTGAATGAAGTTTTACGAGAAAACTTTCGGGATGATTAATTATTTTCCACAGTATCTTGTCCGTGATACTTCGTTGGTTGGGTGGCAGACCCATGCCCCAGATCTTATTGCCACCAGCCCCTACTTTGCCCCACTTACAGTCACTGTGACGCCGCCCTAGAATTAGTTACATTTTTACTACAGAAGGCCTATTCCTGCTGAATTCCACCTTCCTAAATGCTTACAGCGTGGAACGAGTCTATCAACCTCGTGTCACAAGCGTCAAGTATGTAAGCAAAGCCATTTTATTTTTAACATAAAATATATCTAATTGATATTTATAGTATATTAACAATTTACCAATTAAGAAAACGCTGAAAACCTGGCGTCAAAAGCTTTATTAAACTGTTAATTTTTAAATGTTTAACCGAAATTTGAACCAAATGGCTAAATATTCTATTTATCCGACGAACGGTCGTGCAATTCCATTCTTAGTTACTTGAACAAAAAAAACCGCTGCACCCGGTAACCGGGTCAGCGGTTTTTTTGTCAGAACGCGATGACTTACATCATGCCGCCCATGCCACCCATACCACCCATGTCCGGTGCAGCAGGAGCCTCATCTTTAGGCAGTTCTGCCACCATGGCTTCGGTAGTGATCATTAAACCGGCAACAGAAGCAGCATTTTGCAACGCAGTACGGGTTACCTTGGTTGGATCCAAAATACCCATGGCCACCATATCACCAAACTCATCGGTGGCAGCATTGAAACCAAAATTACCTTCACCTTCGGCAACCTTGTTCAACACGACAGAGGGTTCTCCCCCGGCATTGGCCACGATTTGACGCAAAGGCTCTTCCATAGCACGGCGTGCGATTTTCACACCCACATCCTGATCGTGGTTTTCAATTCTCAGATCCTGGATGATTTGCTGAGCACGTACCAGCGCCACACCACCGCCAGGAACAACACCTTCTTCCACGGCAGCTCGAGTGGCGTGCAGAGCATCTTCTACGCGGGCTTTTTTCTCTTTCATTTCCATTTCAGTGGCCGCACCCACTTTGATAACGGCAACACCGCCCGCCAGTTTGGCAACACGCTCTTGCAATTTTTCCTTGTCGTAATCAGAGCTGGCTTCCTCGATTTGAGCACGGATTTGATTAACCCGGGCTTCAATATCGGCAGCTTGACCGGCACCGTCGATAACCGTGGTATTTTCTTTGGTGATGGATATACGTTTAGCCGTACCCAGGTCGTCCAAAGTGACTTTTTCCAGAGAAAGACCTACCTCTTCGGAAATCACCGTACCACCGGTCAACACGGCAATGTCTTCCAGCATCGCTTTACGGCGGTCACCGAAACCAGGGGCTTTTACGGCAGCGACTTTTACGATTCCACGCATATTATTCACAACCAAAGTGGCCAGCGCTTCACCTTCCACATCTTCAGCGATAATCAACAAGGGTTTACTGGCTTTTGCAACCGCTTCCAATACCGGCAATAAATCGCGGATGTTGGAAATCTTTTTGTCGAAAACCAAAATTGCCGGATTCTCCAGCTCTGCACTCATGCTGTCTTGGTTATTGATGAAATAGGGTGACAGGTAACCGCGATCAAATTGCATACCTTCCACAACGTCAAGCTCGTTATCCAGGCCGGAACCTTCTTCCACCGTGATAACCCCTTCCTTACCTACTTTACCCATAGCGTCAGCGATGATTCGACCAATGCTTTCATCAGCATTAGCGGAAATAGTGCCTACTTGAGCAATGGCATTGTCATCAGCGCATGGCTTGGACATTTCCTGTAATGCTTTGACCGCTTCCTGTACAGCTCGGTCAATACCACGTTTCAGATCCATAGGGTTCATACCGGCAGCAACGGCTTTCATACCTTCAGCCAGAATGGATTGCGCCAATACGGTCGCAGTGGTGGTACCGTCACCGGCCACATCGGAAGTCTGGGAAGAAACTTCCTTCACCATTTGTGCACCCATGTTTTCAAAACGGTCTTCCAGCTCGATTTCCTTGGCTACAGAAACACCGTCTTTGGTGATGGTGGGAGCACCGAAGCTTTTTTCCAGTACTACGTTACGGCCTTTGGGACCTAAAGTTACTTTTACGGCGTTGGCAAGAACATTCACACCGGCAACCATACGGTGGCGGGCTTTATCACTAAATTTAACTTCTTTAGCAGTCATTGTTGGATTCCTCTCAATTATCTGGGTTTGTTGTGGTTAATCAGGCAACTTAGCCCTCGATTACCCCGGTAATGTCTTCTTCGCGCATCACCAACAGCTCTTCACCGTCAACTTTCACTGCGGTACCGCCGTATTTATTAAACAAGACCCGATCGCCGACTTTCACATCCAGAGGACGAACTTCACCGTTATCAAGCAACTTGCCCTTACCTACGGCAACCACCTCACCTTGGTCGGGTTTCTCCGCAGCTGAACCCGGGATAACAATCCCCCCAGCGGAAGTAAGCTCTTCTTCCATGCGACGAACGATGACACGATCATGCAAAGGACGAATATTCATGGACTATCTCCTTGAAAAAATTATAATTTTCAAAATTCAGTTACAACACACCGCGTAGTGCCAAGTTTCACCCCGGTTATAAAACACAAGACGATTAGCACTCGCACTCAATGAGTGCTAATAATAGTGACGGAAAAAGGAATTTCAAGAGGTGTGTGGAGCATTTTCTTCAATTTAGGAACAATCCATGTCAATCCTCTCGTTTATACTCCCCTTCTATGGTCTTAGAACGGTGAGACGAACGCGGTTGAGCCCCGGCAAACGGCGTAGGCTCGCCCGAGCCACCGTGGAAAAAGCGCTTTAAGGCCCACTTTATGGCACCCTGGCGCAATCGGGGCACTAGGCACATAAACCCGATGGCGTCAGTAAAAAAGCCGGGGGTCAACAATAAAGCACCGGAAACGATTAAAACTGCCCCTTCTACTAGCTCGACAGCGGGAATTCCACCTTGGGCCGTGGTTTCCTGGATGCGCCGCAATGTAGAAAATCCTTGCCAGCGCAACAACCAGGCCCCTAAAACAGCTGTAAATACCACCAAGAATATTGTGGGGAAAACCCCTATCCATCCTCCCACCTCAATCAGCAGATAGATTTCGACTAATGGGACGCTAAGGAAGAGTATTAATAATATAGTAAAAGGATGCATGGGTTTTGCTGTCTGACAGGTTATGGTTGGACACTTTTCGCCTAATGTAACACAGCTCGTATTATTACTGGCATTGGTGTGCTTGAAAAATGTAATATTCCCCGATTACAGACCACTGATATAAACGACATTGGTAAAACTTTGCGCAGTTATCTATGAACGAATCGCCGACCATAGCCATTATCACTACCTGCCCGGACGCCAAAAGCGCCCATGTGGTCGCCGATACTCTGGTAAAACAAAACCTTGCAGCCTGTGTGAATATTATCACCGGAGTAACATCAGTATACCGCTGGCAGAATCAGATTGAACACAGCACCGAACAATTACTGCTGATTAAAACGGTGAAAGCAAACTATACGGCGGTGGAACAATGCATTCTTAAGGTTCACCCTTATGAACTTCCTGAAGTCATCAGTGTCCCCATAGACAAGGGTTATGCCGCCTACTTGTCCTGGATCAGAGAAAATAGTCGGATGGCTCCAGAAACCCGCGACACCACTCAGTAAACGAGGTTTAAATGAAAATTCATTCAATTCTGGCCGGACTGCTGGCCTTGCTGTTCTGCCACCCCAGTTTTGCCGCTGTCGGCAACCTCGGTATAAGCGACGAAGAACCCCTCCCGGTAGAACAAGCCTTTGTCATGAGTTCCCAGGTACTCAGCGCTGATATGGTGCGCATCAGTTTTGACATCACTGACGGTTATTACCTTTACCGCAGTAAATTTAAGTTTGACAGCAACACCCCGAGCGTAACTCTGGGCCAGGCGGTTTTTCCCAAAGGCAAAGTCAAAACCGATGAGTTTTTCGGCAAAGTGGAAACTTATCGCGGCCGGATCAATATCGATATCCCCGTTATTCGTAGCAATAATGACAGCAAGTTGGACCTCAGCGTCACCTCACAGGGCTGCGCCGATTTGGGTCTGTGTTACCCCCCACAAAAACAAATCGTCAGTTTAGTGCTCCCCTCTCAAGCCACCCAATCCGACAACGATGGATTTGACCCCTTGGGCGCGATAAAAAGCTTAGGCAACCGTCTGGGATTGGGAAACAATGACGATGAATTTCTACGCCCGGAGCAAGCCTTTGTTTTCAGTGCCGAAGCGGAAAACGGAAATCTCATTCGCGCCCATTGGGATATAGAAGATGGCTATTACTTGTACCGGGACAAATACAAGTTCACTCTAAAAAATGCTGAGGGAATCAGCCTGGGCGAAATCAGCATGCCCCCGGGCAAAGAAAAAGTGGACGAGTCCTTTGGTAAGATGGTGGTGTACTACAAAAGTGTAGATATTTACCTGCCCCTGGATCGCAGTCATACCGATGCAGTAAATCTGGAACTGGAAGCCAACTACCAGGGCTGCGCCGACAAAGGTCTGTGCTACCCACCCCAAACCATGACTATGCCGGTCTCCCTACCTGCCGGACAATTGGGTTTGCCACAACAAACACCGGCGCAATCCGGTAACAGCAATAACCAAGACCTGTCCGAACAGGATCGCCTGGCTAACATGTTGCAAAATGGCAGCTTATTGTTAACCCTGTTGGCGTTCTACTTCGCCGGTGTGGGGCTGGCCTTTACCCCCTGCGTGTTTCCCATGGTACCCATTCTTTCCAGCATTATTGCTGGACAAAAAAACGTTACTACCAAAAAAGCTTTCACCATGTCACTGGTATATGTCCTGGCCATGGCACTTACCTACACAGTCGCAGGTGTCGTTGCCGGACTCTTTGGCAACAATTTACAAGCGGCTTTCCAGAATCCGTGGATATTAAGTACTTTTAGCGCAGTATTCGTGGCGCTGGCCTTTTCCATGTTTGGCTTTTTTGAGATTCAGATGCCCGCGTCCATTCAAAGCAGGCTCACTGAAATCAGTAACCGCCAGGAAGGAGGAACATTAGCCGGCGTTGCGATCATGGGCTTGTTATCAGCACTGATTGTTGGCCCTTGCGTAGCCGCACCCTTGATGGGTGCTCTAATCTATATTGGTCAAACAGGTGATGCCGTGTTAGGCGGCTTTGCTTTGTTCGCCTTGAGCATGGGGATGGGCACACCACTCCTGGCCATCGGCGCCTCCGCCGGCACCTTGTTACCCAAAGCCGGGCAATGGATGGACACTATTAAGGCGGTGTTTGGGGTATTAATGCTGGCTGTCGCTGTTTGGATGCTGGAACGCATTGTGCCGGCTGCCGTCTCTATGATCTTGTGGGCTCTGCTTTTGATCGTTCCCGCGATCTATATGGGCGCTTTGGAACCACTCAACGGCGCTTCCGGCTGGAAAAAACTGTGGAAGGGCCTGGGCCTGTTCTTCCTGACCTACGGCATCTTGATTTTGATTGGAGTGAGCAGTGGCGGTCGTGATGTTCTGCAACCATTGGATAAGCTCATGCAATCCAGAGGCGGCAACAACATCGGCGGTAACAGCACCAAACTCAACTTCGTCACTATAAAGGGCATCGACGGACTGGAACGGGCACTGGAACAGGCCCGTACTCAACAACAAGTGGCCATGTTGGATTTCTACGCTGAGTGGTGTGTTTCCTGTAAGGAAATGGAAAAATACACCTTTGGGGACCCAGGTGTGCAACAGGCTCTAAAAAACGTCATGCTACTGAAAGCGGATGTCACAGCAAACGACGCCGTGGACCAGGCTTTGATGAAAAAGTTGGGGGTGGTAGGTCCACCATCGATACACTTTTTCGATCGTAATGGGGAGGAACAACGCGCTTTACGTCTGGTGGGATTTCTGGACAAAGACAAATTTAAGGCGCTGGTTCAAAAAGCCACACAGTAACGCTAATACAGTAACGGCAAACCACGTTGTAACAAAACCACAAAACAAAATGACTAACGATTAAGCTGCCAGGAGTGGCAGCATGACTGATGAGGGTGGAGACGATGATTAAGGCAAAATATATTGCCATGGCAGTGATTTTTCTTTTCGGGATGTGGGGCGGTAACGAGCTGATCAAACGCCTTTCCAATGAACCGGAAGCGCAGCTGGCTGCCACTTCGATGGTGGGCAAACCTATTCCTGACTTTAGCCTACCGGATCTGGACAACCATCAACACAATATCCACGAATGGGACGGTAATGTGGTGGTGTTGAATTTTTGGGCCACCTGGTGCCCCCCCTGCCTGAAGGAAACACCTCTGTTTGTAGAAATGCAGGAACAATATGGCCCCAAGGGATTACAGTTCATTGGTGTGGCCATTGACACGCTGGAGAAGGTCAAGGACTTTGTAGACACTTACGGGGTCAATTACCCCACTTTAATCGCAACAGACAAGGATATTCATATTGCCGAAGCCTATGGCAACCGCTTTGGTGCCCTGCCCTATACAGTGGTTATCAATCGTCAGGGGCAAATTTCTCATATCCATCGGGGCGAATTCTCCCGCGAAGCGGTCAAGGAAAACGTATTGTCATTATTGTAGCCGTATCCCTCAAGAACCTTGCTGCAACTTTCGGCTAATTTGCTTAGAAATGCGGCGATACTTGACGCATCTCACGTTTTTCTAAAAATCGTGTAGACAAAAGCCATGCGTTAAGGGATAATCGCCGCAAATTTCAATGGAAATCGGGCAATAATACAAATTTACGTGATTTCGTGAAATTTAGCTGACTTTTGAGTGAAGTTTGCGGTATTTTTCACCGCTCATGTTCAGATTCATAACGTAGGTTGATTATGGCAAAACTACTGGTGATTCATGGTCCCAACCTGAATCTATTGGGCAGCAGGGAGCCCAGGCATTATGGCCACACGGACCTGGAAACCATCAATCAACAGATGCAGACTTTGGCAAGCGAGCACAAGCATGAGCTGGTGCACTTCCAAAGTAATGCAGAACATGAGCTGATTGAAACAATACATGCAGCGGTAAATGACATCGATTTTATCGTTATCAATCCCGGCGCGTTTACTCATACCAGTATCGCACTGCGCGATGCCCTGAGTGGGGTAAACATACCGTTTATTGAAGTTCATTTATCCAATATTCATAACCGCGAGTCGTTTCGGCAGATTTCTTATTTTTCGGACATCGCCTCAGGCGTTATCAGCGGCCTGGGACCTATGAGTTATGAATTGGCATTGCTCGCAGCCATTAAACAATTGAAGGAACCGAGAGTTTCTGGATAGCTACGAATAGTTCGCTATCCGTAACACATAAACTCCGGTTCAGATTAAAACCACTAACGATAAAACATGCAATCAGGTTTTCCACTATGGACATACGCAAAGTTAAAAAACTGATCGAACTACTTGAAGAATCCGGAATCGCAGAACTGGAAATTCACGAAGGCGAAGAATCGGTACGCATTAGCCGTCACAGCAATGTTGCCGTGGCAGCTCCGGCACAATATACCATTCCGGCATCTGTTGCCCCAGCGATGACTGCAAGTGCTCCTCCGGCAAGCGACACATCGGCAGAAGCAGAAACCCCTATTAGCGGTCACACCATTAAGTCTCCCATGGTTGGTACTTTTTACCGTGCTTCATCACCGGGCGCCAAAGCTTTTGTCGAAGAAGGGCAAAAAGTAAATGCGGGCGACACTTTGTGCATTATTGAGGCCATGAAGTTGCTCAACCAGATCGAGAGCGACAAAACCGGTACAGTAAAAGCCATTTTGGTAGACAACGCGCAGCCGGTTGAATACGGCGAGCCGCTTTTCATTATCGATTAATTACAAAACTCTTTATTCTATGTTTGAAAAAATCGTCATAGCCAACAGAGGCGAAATAGCTCTGCGAATTTTGCGCGCCTGCCGTGAAATGGGCATACAAACCGTAGCCGTACACTCCACTGCCGATCGCGACCTGAAACATGTGCGCCTGGCCGATGAGTCCGTGTGTATCGGTCCTGCCCCATCGGTGGACAGTTACCTGAACATTCCGGCATTGATCAGCGCAGCCGAAGTCACCGATGCAGTTGCCATCCATCCAGGATACGGCTTTTTAGCTGAGAACGCAGACTTTGCCGAACGTATAGAGCAAAGCGGGTTTACCTTTATCGGTCCCCGCTCCGACACAATTCGCCTCATGGGGGATAAAGTATCCGCCATCGAAGCCATGCGTAGTTCAGGGGTACCTTGCGTGCCAGGCTCTGATGGCCCCTTGGGTGATGACCCGGGGGAAACCATGAAAATGGCCAAGTCAATCGGTTATCCCATCATCATCAAAGCCGCCGCCGGGGGCGGTGGGCGGGGAATGCGAGTGGTTCACAGCGAAGCGAGCTTACTCAATGCGATCTCCTTAACCAAGTCCGAAGCTGCCGCCGCCTTTGGCAGTGACGTGGTATATATGGAAAAATACCTGGAAAATCCCCGTCATATTGAAATACAGGTTCTGGCTGATACTCACGGCGACGCGATCCATCTGGGCGAACGTGACTGCTCAATGCAAAGACGCCACCAAAAAGTCGTGGAAGAAGCACCCGCACCGGGAATCACGCAGGAACTGCGCAACCAAATCGGCGGCCGTTGTGCCGAAGCCTGCCGTCAAATTGGCTATCTGGGTGCCGGCACCTTCGAGTTCCTATATGAAAATGGTGAATTTTATTTCATTGAGATGAATACCCGCATCCAGGTGGAACACCCGGTAACCGAGATGATTACCGGCGTGGATCTGGTTAAAGAGCAAATTCGTATTGCCGCCGGCCTCCCGCTGAGCTTCAAACAAGAGGATATTGTCATTCGTGGCCATGCACTGGAATGCCGTATCAATGCGGAAGACCCCAACTCCTTCATGCCTTCTCCCGGCACCGTGACACAGTTTCATGCACCGGGCGGTTTGGGTATTCGGGTGGATTCCCATATATACAATGGCTACCGGGTTCCGCCCTACTATGACTCTATGATAGGCAAAATCATTGCTCATGGAGACTCGCGAGAGACGGCTATCGCCCGTATGCGCACCGCACTAAGCGAATGCGTGGTTGAAGGCATTAAAACCAATATTCCCTTGCATTTGGATATTATTAATGACTCCGCTTTCCAAACGGGTGGCACCAATATCCATTACCTGGAGAAAAAACTGGCTCTGTAAAAGGAGCCTGCTTCCAATGCCTGCCTGGTTTCAAATTGTGATCGGCACGGATTCCAGTCAGGCAGAACCGCTGGCGGATATCCTGGAGTCTTTGGGTGCTGCATCCGTTACATTTATGGATGCAGCGGACCAACCTCTGTTTGAACCTCCGCTGGGCACCACTCCTCTTTGGCACAACACCAAACTCATCGGCCTATTCAAAGGGGACACGGATATGAGTGCTATCATCAGCGCACTGGAAACCGCGTTACATCCCAAACTGTTGCCACCCTGGCGAGTGGAAGACTTGGAAGATAAAAACTGGGCAGCCGAGTGGATGAAGAACTTTCAACCCATTCGCTGCGGTGAACGACTATGGATTTGCCCCAGCTGGCACCAACCACCGGAACCTAATGCAGTGAATGTCCTACTGGATCCCGGAATGGCCTTTGGTACCGGGACCCATCCCACCACGGCCCTGTGCCTGAAATGGTTGGACCAGCACTTGCGTTCACAGGAACAGCTCATCGACTTCGGTTGTGGCTCTGGCATACTGGCGGTCGCAGCACTTAAATTAGGCGCCGCCAAAGCCTGGGCGGTAGACCATGACCCGCAAGCGCTGCAAGCCACGCGAATCAATGCCGAAAAAAACCAGGTTGCCGAACGCCTGCAAATCACCCAGAATCCCAGCGAATGTCCTGCGGTGGACACGATAGTGGCAAATATATTAGCAAACCCCCTATTAGAACTTGCACCGACTCTGGCCAATCTGGTAAAACCGCAGGGGCGTATTGTGTTAAGCGGCATACTCAAAAACCAAGCCGAAAGTGTTTCCAATCACTATCAAGCCTGGTTTCACATGGCCGACATACAAATACAAGACGACTGGACTCTGGTGCACGGCATCCGCCGGTCTGTTTAATACGAGAGCCTCTGATTCCCAGTATGCGTTTCAGAGATACCGACATGAACATTACACTTAGAATTTGGTAGCAATGTACACTCAATGCCCACAATGCCTGACCTATTTCCAGGTTACACCGGAGCACTTGAAAATCGCTCAAGGTAATGTGCGCTGCGGCCAATGCCGCACGGTATTCAGTGCCTTGGGTAATTTGACCGAAGAGCCTCCTCAAATCGAGGAGCAATACGATGACTTTGATGATGATATTTTCCTGGATGAAAGTGAACTGGAACAAGAACTGTTTGAAGCTTCCTTGCATGGGCAGGAATCCTCAGCCAAACCCACCAAATTGGGACAAGCCATTGCTGCTATCCAAGCCCTGAATCAAAATGCCCGACAAAGCAAAGTCACACCGGCACCTGCGGAAAACAAAGCCCCGCTGCCACTGATTAAGAACAAGAAACCGAAACCCGAAAAGAAGGCGGAAGCACCGCGACCATCACCCCGACTTCCAAGCGCGGAACCGGCAGCAAAACCTTTGATTGATGACGATGATATTAATTACGATGAAGCCTTAAGAGCCCTGGACGAGCTGCGTTTTTCTGATGCCATGGAGCAGGATCAAACATTTATCCATACCTCCGCGCCGCAACAAGCACCCAAACAAGCACCCCAACAAGCACCAAAACCAGCGCCGCAAAAACCACCCGTCCCGCAGGAAACTGCGCAACCGGCTGCTGCGGAACCAAAACCGCAACCGGCACCCAAACCCATGCCGTCAAAAGCTGCGACCAACGCTAAACAGGCCGAGGATTTTGATGGCCTGGACGCTACAAATATCAATTTGGATATAGCGAACCTGGAAGCCACCATTGTACAAAAGGCAGCAACACCCAATAAAGCAGCTCCAGGCGCAGCTGCAACCAGACTTAAAACAACAAACGATGAACCCGAAAAAAGTAAGAAACCCGCAAACCGAGGCAAGAAGAAACGTTCCAACGCTTTCTCCAAACAAATCCTGGGCGACGTTTCCAATGCCACACCCCGCAAACGCAGAGGCAAACAAACCGCTATCTCTTGGTGGGGTGTGGGTGGCGTATGCCTTATGATGACGTTCCTGCTGCAAACCATATACTTCAAACACAATGATCTGGCTAAAAACCAAAGCTTACGCCCCTGGATCAGCACCTTTTGTAAAGCCTTATCCTGTGATGTCAAGCTGCCCAGTGACGTTAAAAAATTAGAACTCATTGGCCAGGACATTCGCAGCCACCCGGACGTCGATAGCGCCCTAAAGGTAAGCACCACCATAATCAACAACGCAGGCTATGCTCAATCCTACCCATTGCTCCAAATCACTTTCTCTGACATTAACGGACAACGCGTGGCGGAAAGACAGTTTAAACCTAAAGAATACCTACCTATCGATACCAAATTTGACTTAGGCATGGCACCCGATACACCCATTAAAATTGAGCTGGAAATGCTGGACCCAGGCAGTCAAGCCGTTAACTTTGAATTTGATTTCTTCCCGCTTCTAGAGAATGGTTAATTATTAACCATACGTATTTACGGATTCCCACCACAACACACTTTGAGAACGGTTTATCTCTGTTAAGCTGTGAATAAATAAACCAAAAAACCTCGGTTTAAAACTTTATCATCACGCTCAGAACGAGTATTATTTGCACTCTTGATTTGGTCCCCTGAATGGTTTTTTCGCAATGCAAATTGGTCCGTACAAACTGCACAACAATTTGGTTCTGGCTCCCATGGCCGGTGTGACAGATCGTCCGTTTCGTCAACTTTGCAAAAAGTTGGGCGCCGGTCTGGCTGTATCGGAAATGGTTTCCTCCAATTCCTTGTTGTGGGGCAGCACTAAGACCAAACGCAGAGCCAACCACGCAGGCGAGGTCGAACCCAAGTCTATTCAAATTGCCGGAGCCGATCCTGACATGCTGGCCGAGGCAGCCCGATATAATGTTGATAATGGCGCACAAATTATTGATATTAATATGGGCTGCCCTGCCAAGAAAGTTTGTAATGTCATGGCAGGTTCCGCCTTACTGACGAATGAGACTCTGGTGGGGCAAATACTTGATAAAGTAGTTGCAGCCGTAGATGTCCCCGTGACTTTGAAAATTCGGACCGGTTGGGATAAGGCTAATCGTAACGGTGTAAGAATCGCCCGTATTGCTGAATCTGCGGGAATTCAGGCTCTGTCCGTTCATGGACGTACACGAGCTTGCGGTTATAAAGGGGATGCCGAATTCGACACGATTGCAGAAATAAAGTCGATGATCACCATTCCCGTTATCGCTAATGGTGATATAACCACGCCGGAAAAGGCCAAATATGTATTGGAATATACCAACGCTGATGGCATTATGATTGGACGTGCAGCACAGGGCAGTCCTTGGATTTTTCGTGAAATAGATCATTACCTTAAAACGGGAACCAAGCTACCCAACATAGCAGTATCTGAAGTTCGCAGTATCATGCTCGAGCATTTGCAAAACCTGTATGAGTTTTATGGGGAATACACCGGTGTCCGTGTAGCCCGTAAACACATCTCCTGGTACAGCAAAGGTCAAAAGCATGGCGCTGCGTTTCGGCAGAGCGTTAACCAGGTTGATTCTATCGAGGAACAACTGCGTATAACCAAGGAGTTTTTTGATCGACTAACGATGCAAGAGGGGTTAGCAGCATGACAACAGAAATAACAACTCCAAGCTTAGAAAAACCACTAGAAAAGCCACAGGAGCATAACGCCACGGTTCAGCCGTTGAGTGATCACATCAAAATGGTTCTGGAAAATTATTTCAAGGATCTGGATGGTCACGAGCCGGCTCACTTATATCAGTTGGTATTACAGGAGATCGAAAGACCTCTCCTGGAAACTGTTATGAAGTACACTCGAGGCAACCAAAGTAAGGCCTCTATTGTTTTAGGCTTGAACCGCGGTACATTACGTAAGAAGCTAAAACAATACGACATACGCTAAACCAATATAATAAAGGCACAGGTAACACAAGCAGGGATACAGCTCAGCGAAACGAGTAAGACGGCTGTATTCCCTGCGGCAACAGCCATTTTTTCTTTCCCAAAAACTCAAAACCGTCCTGAGCGACTAGAATATGAACAACCGGATTACCGCTCGTACAGTGCGTCACAAAGGGAACTCAAGGATACTCTTCGGTTATACCGCAAACCGGGATCCCGTTCACAGCTCGTTCCAGAGACTGCTTCAGAGATTCATGAGTTAACTGCTTCTAACCTCGCACCTTACGACGCTAACAATCCAACAAATCAGCAATTAAAGGTTTTAATAAAAATATGACTCAGGTTAAACGTGCTCTAATCAGTGTTTCCGACAAAACCGGCATTGTGGACTTTGCTCGCGGTTTGACAAATCTCGGCATCGAAATCCTGTCCACCGGTGGAACAGCCAAATTATTGGCCAGTAATAACATTCCCGTGATTGAAGTGGCCAGCTACACCAAGTTTCCCGAAATGATGGAAGGTCGGGTAAAAACCCTACATCCTCGTGTTCATGGCGGCATCCTGGCGCGTCGCGGAATTGATGATGCAGTGATGAAAGCCCACGGGATACAAGCCATTGATATGGTGGTGGTTAATCTTTACCCCTTTGAACAAACTGTTGCCAAATCCGACTGCACCCTGGACATGGCTATTGAGAACATTGATATTGGCGGTCCTACCTTATTGCGAGCTGCGGCCAAAAACCATATCGCCGTTACTGTACTGGTGGACCCACGAGACTATAAAGTCGCTTTGCACGAAATGGTTGCTAATAAATGCCAAACCAGTGCCAAAACCCGCTTTAATCTGGCCGTTAAAGCCTTCGAACATACAGCGCAATACGATAGCGCTATTGCCAATTATTTAGGCACCCATGTACCGGGTACGGGAGAATCCAAATTTCCGCGTCATTTCAGTATTCAGGTTCGTAAAACCCAAGACATGCGTTATGGGGAAAACCCTCACCAAAGTGCCGCATTTTATACAGAGGAAAAACCCTCTGAAGCCAGCGTGGCTACGGCCAAACAGATCCAAGGCAAGGAATTGTCCTTCAACAATATTGCCGATACCGATGCAGCGCTGGAATGCGTCAAACAATTCGATGAACCGGCCTGTGTTATTGTTAAACATGCCAACCCATGTGGTGTCGCTGTGGACTCTAATATTTTAGAGGCTTACAACCGAGCGTTTAGTACCGACCCTACTTCCGCTTTCGGTGGCATTATCGCCTTTAACCGGCCCTTGGACGTAAAAACCGCCGAGGCCGTCGGTGAACGCCAATACGTCGAAGTCATTATCGCCCCCGTTGTGGAAGCCGCAGCCAAGGAATACTTTTCCAAGAAAAAACAAGTACGGGTACTGGAGTGTGGCCAATGGGGACAAACCCGCCCTGCTTCATTGGAATACCGATGTGTGACTGGCGGTTTGTTGGTCCAAGATCGCGACCAGGGTATGATCACCATTGATGATCTCAAAGTGGTCACCAACCGGGCTCCTACGGAACAGGAAATCCGTGATTTGCTGTTCACCTGGAAGGTGGCAAAGTTTGTCAAATCCAATGCCATTGTCTTTGGAAAAAATCGCATGACCATTGGTGTGGGGGCCGGACAAATGAGCCGGGTCTACAGTACCCGAATCGCGGCGATCAAAGCTGCGGACGCCGATTTGAAAGTGGCCGGTTCCGTTATGGCCAGCGATGCCTTTTTTCCTTTTCGGGACGGACTGGACAGCGCTGCCGACGTGGGCGTAACGGCCGTAATCCAACCCGGCGGCTCCATGCGTGACAATGAAGTTATAGAAGCCGCCAATGAACATGACATCGCTATGGTGTTCACAGGAATGCGCCACTTCCGCCATTAGTAACTGCTCACTAAAAGTTTAGGAAATCCTTATGAAAGTTCTCGTTATTGGCAACGGCGGGCGCGAACACGCCCTGTCCTGGAAAGTAGCCTTGTCATCGAAAGTAAAGACCGTATTCGTAGCGCCCGGCAACGCCGGTACTGCCACGGAACCCAAACTGCAAAACGTGGCCATCGCCGCAGACGACATAGAGGGTCTCACCGCCTTTGCCACTAAAGAACAAATCGATTTAACGATCGTGGGCCCGGAAATCCCCTTGGTATTGGGTGTGGTGGATGCCTTCAACGCAGCGGGATTGCCTTGTTTTGGCCCCAGCAAAGCGGCAGCGCAATTGGAAGGGTCCAAGGCCTTTAGCAAGGATTTTCTGGCACGTCACAACATTCCCACGGCACGTTATGGCAATTTCACTGAGATGGAACCGGCTATAGCCTATGTGAAACAAATGGGTTGCCCCATCGTCATTAAGGCGGATGGTTTGGCCGCCGGCAAGGGCGTTATTATTGCCCAAAGCGAACCCGAGGCTGTGGCAACTATAGAAGACATGTTGGCGGGAAACGCTTTTGGCGATGCCGGTCATCGCATAGTGGTTGAGGAATTCTTACAAGGTGAGGAAGCCAGTTTTATTGTCATGGCGGACGGTAAACACTGCCTGCCCTTGGCCACTTCGCAAGACCATAAGGCACGAGACAATGGCGACACCGGCCCCAACACCGGCGGCATGGGCGCTTATTCTCCCGCTCCGGTGGTGGATGAAACCATGCACCAACGTATTATGTCGCAAGTTATTTTACCTACCATAGAGGGTATGGCAGCAGACGGCATGCCCTATACCGGCTTTCTTTATGCGGGAATCATGATTACAGCGGACGGTGAACCCAAAGTCCTGGAGTTCAACTGCCGTTTTGGCGACCCGGAAACTCAACCCATTATGATGCGGTTGCAGTCAGATTTGGTAGAATTGTGTCAAAATGCGCTGGACGGCACATTGGATCAAAGTCATGCGGATTGGGATCCCCGTGTAGCTCTGGGTGTGGTTTTAGCCGCTGGAGGTTATCCGGAAAGCTATGCTAAAGGTGATGTTATTCATGGACTGGAGCAATTACAGCAACTGGACGACACCAAGGTCTTTCATGCCGGCACTGTCTCGCAAGATGGACAAATTGTCACGGCCGGTGGTCGAGTGCTATGCCTTGTGAGCCTGGCGGAAAACGTCACCAAGGCGCAAGCGAAAGCCTATGCAGCGATCGATAAAATATCCTGGGAAAAGATGTATTACCGCACTGATATCGGTCATCGAGCAGTAAGCAGAGAAATCAATTAATCAGAAAGAGGAAAAACTATGAGCAAGGCGTTTGTTGCGATCCTGATGGGATCTGACTCCGACTTACCTGTTATGCAAACCACCCTGGACACATTGAGTTCTCTCGGTGTTCCGTTTGAGGTAAAAATCACCTCGGCGCACCGCACGCCCGCGGCGACGCATGCCTATGTCAAAGATGCGGAACAACGCGGCTGTGACGTGTTTATCTGTGCTGCCGGTTTGGCCGCTCATTTGGCCGGTACGGTAGCCGGGCTAACATTGAAGCCCGTTATCGGTGTTCCTATGGACGGCGGCCCCTTGAAAGGCCAAGATGCCTTGCTGTCCACCGTTATGATGCCCGGTGGCATCCCCGTTGCGACTGTTGCAATCGGCAAAGCCGGTGCCAAAAACGCCGCCTATTTGGCCGCACAAATGCTCAGCCTGGCGGATGCGGAAATTGCCGCTAAGGTCAAAGCGGACCGGGAAGCCAATGCCCAGGCGGTTATAGATAAAGACGCGGAATTACAGAAAAAACTGGGAAAATAAGCTTTTGAATTCCTGGCAACTGCGGCTTGCCGCACGTTGTATTCGTAACGGTGGGGTGATTGCCTACCCCACCGAAGCGGTTTATGGCCTGGGTTGCGACCCGTTTGATGCAAAGGCTGTAGATCGCTTATTGCGTTTGAAGCAGCGCCCCGCTGAAAAAGGTCTCATCCTCATTGGTGCCTGCTGGGAACACATCGCGCCTTTCATCCAGGAACCCACGGCTCAACAAAGGCAACTCCTGGAGCAAAGCTGGCCCGGCCCGGTCACCTGGCTCATCCGAGCACAGGATTGGGTACCGGAGTGGCTACGGGGAAAACATCCCAGCATCGCGGTTCGACTGACGGCTCACCCCGTCGCAAAAGCCCTGTGTGATCAAACCGGACAAGCTCTGATCTCCACCAGTGCCAATCCCAGCCACCAAGCTCCTGCCAAAACCCCTTTCAAAGTACGCCAATATTTCAATGATTCTTTGGATTATATTCTCAATGCTCCTTTGGGAAAAAACAAAACCCCATCAACAATCAAAGACTTAGAAACTGGCGCCGTATTGCGCTAAATAGAACCATTAAATCCTTTAATAATTGCATTCACGCCCGATATATTAGTTATTATTAATATTTGCATTTTCTTATTTATTGGGCTATAAATAAGATTATTGTTGAGTTACCTACTAGGTTTTATCGAAGGAGCACTGATATGTCGTTTATCCCTAACTTTCCACATGACGGTGTAGTCACCATTAACCGGGTCATTCTCAAACCCCAATACAGCATTGATGACTTGCAGGAGCGCGTCGCCATGTTGTGTGAAAACGTAAAAACCTACCACTCGGAAACCGGCTTTATCGGTGGCCTGGTTACACTGAACACCGGCAGCATTTCCAATGAAGGCAGCACCATCGGTCAGGCGGTAGAAAGCCCGCTGAAAAACAAGGAAGCGCTGATTATTACCTTTTGGCGCACCTTTGATGAACACGAGGAATCTCATCGTAGTGATACCTTCCAACCCTTGTTCAAAGAAGTGCTGGAACTGTGTGAAAACGGTAACGAAGAAATCGCTTATGAAATGCTTTGGTCCGGTGCCGCCTATTCCCCGGAACAAGCGCAACAGGCTCAGCAGGCTAAAGCGCGTTATGCCTAATCACGGCTGCGTTTCCGTGTTTTAATACAATTGTTAACGCCGGTCCCGAACCGGCGTTTTTTTTGGCGCTATCAGACTCTCTAGTAACACATCATTACTCACATTGTGTAATAACACCCGCTGCTCCACGCTCAGCTCAGTAGGTGTCTCCACCTGATAGACGCGAGAACTGTAATGATTCCGGGCGTACAGCATAAAGGTACGCAGTTCCAGCACAGGCATCAACCGCTTGCCCACATTAAAATAACCCTCGGTACGAGCGAAGCGACGCAGTTTAAACCCTTTTGACTTCACCGTCGCCACCAGGCCGTGTATCGCCGATAAATCTTCATTACCATAGGTCACGGTGTAAAAAGCGTGCACATGATCCCGAGGGTCCTCATGATGATCGATCATAAGATCGTAATGTTTCCCCCGCAAGAAATTCTCCAGGATCTTTACCTCCTTACCCTTGAGCAAATGGTACTGACGGTTAATATCTAATCCTTGCGCAGTTAAGCGGGTACAATCACGCCAGCCGGTGGGATTCACCAAGGGAATAAAATCCATGTTAAAACGCGCATATTGCTTTGGCTGTTCCAATACCCGTTCGATGAACTGTAACACCGATTCCACCGCGGCCGGTTCATCACCGTGTAAGCCTGCGCTGATGAATACTGAACTTGTGGCCCCCGTTGGACGGTACGACAACAGCACCAGCGGAAGATGTTCATCACGAGGAGCCAGATTACGATGCATTAACACAGGTGAACGATTTGAGAGAATTTGTAATTTCTCATAAAACATATCGGTATTGCGTGATAGTTCGCACGACGCCCACACATGGGTAACACATAAGCTGCAAGCGATAAAAGCAATGAAAAACTTACGACTTAACAATAAGCGGCTCCCAAAGGGTGGTTTGTAAACCTCCACTATAAGCGCTTGGTACAAATTAACAAGCCACCACCCCCTATTAACAGCATATTTTTTAACCAACACCGTCCCCTATACCCTCGGACAACTGTGGTACACTTGCGCTTTTGTGTTGACAGGCGACGAAGGAAACAACAAATGAACGCACAACAAAAACCTGATACCGCAGCGGTTAAAGCGTATTTACTGGATTTGCAGGACCGCATTTGCCAGGGTATAGAAACCGAGGATGGCAAAGTCATTTTCCAACAGGATCAATGGGAGCGGGAAGAAGGCGGCGGAGGCCGTACCCGAGTGCTCACCGACGGCCAGGTATTTGAACAGGCCGGGATTAACTTTTCCCACGTCTATGGTAATAATCTGCCCGCGTCCGCCACGGCCCACCGACCGGAATTGGCAGGCCGTGGTTTCGAGGCCATGGGGGTATCTCTGGTGATTCACCCCAAAAACCCCTATGTACCCACTTCTCACGCCAATGTACGCTTTTTCATTGCCGAAAAAGAAGGGGCCGACCCTATTTGGTGGTTTGGCGGCGGTTATGACTTGACGCCCTACTACCCTTTTGCCGAGGATGTGCGCCACTGGCATGAAGTGTCCAAACAAACCTGCGATCCCTTTGGTGCTGATGTCTATGCGCGCTACAAAAAATGGTGTGATGAATACTTTTACCTGAAACACCGCCAGGAAACTCGCGGCGTGGGCGGACTGTTTTTCGATGATTTGAATGAATGGGATTTTGACACTTGCTTTAATTTTTTGAAAAGCGTGGGCGATAATTACTTAAATGCTTATCAACCCATCGTCAACAAACGCAAAGATACTCCTTATGGCGAACGAGAACGAGATTTTCAGCTGTACCGTCGGGGTCGCTATGTGGAATACAATCTGGTCTATGACCGCGGCACCTTATTCGGTCTGCAAACCGGTGGCCGTACCGAATCCATACTCATGTCCCTGCCACCCTTGGTGAAATGGCGTTATAACTGGAAGCCGGAACCGGGCAGCCCGGAAGCGGATTTGTACGACAATTATCTCAAACCTCGGGATTGGTTCGCCTGATCGGATTGCGTGGCAGCAAAACACCCCAACAGCTTACGTATTATCGCCGGTCAATGGCGGGGGCGTAAGCTGCACTTCCCCTCTATTGAGGGACTGCGCCCTACGCCGGACCGGGTCCGCGAAACCCTGTACAATTGGCTGCAAAACCATATTGCCAACCTTCGAGTGCTGGATTGTTTTGCCGGCAGTGGTGCCCTGGGGCTGGAAGCACTGTCCCGCGGCGCAGCCCATTGTACCTTTGCAGAACAAAACCGCGACGCAACCCGTGCCATTGAACAACATTTACATCTACTGCAATGCGACCGGGGCCGCGTACTCAGTACGGATGTACTTAATTTATTAAAACAACCCGCCCCGCAAGCTTTTGACCTGGTATTGCTGGACCCACCCTTTCGAAAAAACCTGATCGAACCTTGCCTGCAACGGTTACAGCAAAACCATTGGCTGCAACCCCAGGCCTGGATTTACCTGGAATGTGAAAAAGAATTAACACCCTTGCCACTCCCTTCCCACTGGGAACTGTACCGCAGCAAGCAAGCGGGACAAGTCAGCTATCATTTGATTCGAACCCACCCACCTTTGAAAAAGCCCACCTAATTCGCTTTAATGGTTTGTGTTATGCTTTTAACTAAACAAGATCAGGACTCTCACCATGAACCGCATTGCTGTCTACCCAGGCACCTTTGATCCCATTACCAATGGCCATATGGATCTGATCCGGCGCTGCTGTGGAATATTTGATCAAGTTATTGTCGCCGTGGCAGAATCGGCGGCGAAAAACCCTCTGTTCCCCTTGCGACAAAGGATCAAGATGGTACAGCAGGTCATAGACAACACCCAGGTCACCGTAAAACCCTTAACCGGACTACTGGTAAATTTCGCCAGAGAAAACCAGGCTCAAGTCATTATCAGAGGCCTGCGAGCGGTGTCGGATTTTGATTATGAATTCCAATTGGCGGGCATGAACCGCAAATTGGCACCGGAAGTGGAAACCCTGTTTTTGACGCCGGATGAAAAATACTCCTATATTTCCTCCAGTCTGGTACGGGAAATCGCTCGATTGGGTGGGGATATCTCAGGTTTTGTCCACGAAAGTGTCGCTACTGAAGTTCTGGCGCGCTTGGACTAAGCTTTTCGAGGGACTTGGCAGGCACTGAGCCTTATTTTGTTGTACAATCGCCTGCCAAACCTGGGCTGCTGTGGCGTCAGAAACCGTCTTTAGTCGTCCAAAGGAAGAATCGTTAATTTCACCGAAGAGAACCTGTAATGGCTTTAATGATTACTGATGAATGTATTAACTGTGATGTTTGCGAACCGGAATGCCCTAATAACGCCATCACTCAAGGCGAAGAGATTTATGAAATCAACCCGGATTTGTGCACCGAGTGCGTAGGTCACTATGAGACGTCTCAGTGCGTGGATGTGTGCCCGGTTGATTGTATCCCGGTAGATCCCGAACACGTGGAAACCAAAGAACAATTGCAGGAAAAATACAAAGGTCTGATGGCCAAATCCGCTTAGTCCGGAGTTACAACATGAATAAAAAGGCCTCACTTGAGGCCTTTTTTGTAAGGTAAGAAGTTTGATGGATTCAATTCAACTAACAGGAAGCTCTATGTTGACAAACATTTCCCGTTTTTGGCTCAAAGCCACTCCTTTGCTGTTAGCCTTAATCTGGACATCCGCCTGCGCGCAAACCGCCAAACAAGCGGGAATCGCCACAGCCCACCCCATAGCCACCGAAGCCGGCCATGAAATTCTGCAAGCCGGTGGTAATGCCTTTGATGCTGCCGTTGCCATTACCGCCACACTGGCCGTGGTGGAACCCATGAGTTCGGGTTTAGGCGGTGGGGGTTTCTGGTTATTGCACCGACAACAAGACGCAATGCAAGTGTTCGTGGACGGTCGTGAAACCGCTCCGGGCAAGGCCCATCGTGACATGTATTTGGACAAAGACGGCAATGTGATCCCCAACCTTTCCATGGACGGCCCTCTATCCGCCGGCATACCCGGACTTCCCGCAGCCATGGCCCACATCGCCCAAAAATACGGCAAACTGCCCTTATCTCAGTCACTGCAACCGGCGATTCGGGCTGCCAAGAACGGTTTTCCCGTGCGAACTTACTACACTCGCGTAGCCCAGTTCCGTTTAAAAGCTCTGCAGGATTCGCCCGCAGCCGCCAAGATTTTTCTAAACAACAACGAAGTTCCCCCTGAAGGCCATATTATTAAACAAACGGACTTGGCAAATACGCTGCAAGCACTGGCAGATCAGGGCGCGGCCGGCTTTTACCAAGGCGCGGTAGCACAAAAGCTGGTGCAAGGCGTACAACAGGCCAAAGGCATATGGACCCTGGAAGATTTGGCTAAATACACCGTGGTAGAACGACAGCCGGTACAAGGCCAATACCAAGGTTTGAAAATCACCACGGCACCGCCGCCCTCCTCCGGCGGCATTGCCATGCTCACCACCTTGAATATTCTGGCACCTTACCCCCTGGCCAAACTACCACGCTCGGAACAAGTGCACTTGACGGTGGAGGCCATGCGCCGTGCCTACCGGGACCGGGCCATTTATCTGGGTGATCCGGATTTCGTCGAAATCCCTCAAGAAACACTTTTGCACCCTTTCTATGCTGATGGCTTGAGAGCCGCGATTCGGGAAGACCAAGCCACCCCCAGCAACACATTACCGGGACTGCCCGCGGGGAAGGGCAGGGATACAACCCATTTTTCAGTTCTGGACCAAGACGGTAATCGAGTTTCAGCAACTCTCACCATCAATTACCCTTTTGGCTCGGGTTTCGTGCCACCGGGTACGGGGGTATTGCTCAATGACGAAATGGACGATTTTTCCGCCAAACCGGGGGTACCCAATGCCTACGGCCTGGTCGGTGGCGAGGCCAATGCCATTGCAGCCGGCAAACGCCCCTTGTCCAGCATGTCGCCGACGTTTATCGAAAGCGACCGTGGTGTGGCTATACTGGGAACTCCCGGTGGCAGCCGCATCATTTCCATGGTGCTGTTGGCCATACTGGATTATGCCCAAGGCGGCAATGCCCTATCCATGGTGTCTTTGCCTCGTTATCACCACCAATATTTACCGGACCAGATCCAACATGAAGAAAACACCTTCACTCCCACGGAAATTCAAGCCTTAAAAACAAAAGGGCACGAATTCAAACAAGTACCCTGGCCATACGGCAATATGCAGGCGGTATTGTGGGAACAGAAAGACAAT